>Ga0208826_1000107_pt1 | contig 89757 bp, 71 predicted proteins | sample AD_UKC115_MetaG_FD_184451 | JGI IMG/M metagenome (GOLD analysis project Ga0208826, IMG submission 184451) | Active sludge microbial communities of municipal wastewater-treating anaerobic digesters from Hong Kong - AD_UKC115_MetaG (SPAdes)... | ecosystem: Engineered > Bioreactor > Anaerobic >... | reverse complement strand
CAAGATTCTTGTGGCTAAGCATAACTCCCTTAGAAGTTCCAGTAGTACCAGAGGTATATATTATTGCTGCAAGGTCATCAGGGTGAGGAGTAGATGTAATCACCTCCTTCTCTTTTTCGGAAGATTTGATGATTTCAAAATCATCCATAGATATAATGAGATTGAGCTCGTTATAAATATGTTCCGGAATTTTATATTGAAGTCTTTTTGAAACAATCAGGGCTTTACTTTCCGAATGTTGCAGAATGTTAACAATCTCAAATGCAGTAAAGTCTGGCAAAATAGGTACTACAACTCTGGAAGAAGTGGTAACAGCAAAATAGCTTATAGGCCAGTTTGGCATGTTATGTCCCAGTATTGAAATTCTATCGCCTTCATCCAAACCGTATCTGTTAAATATTTCTATTAGTTTTTCAACTTTTTGGCCGACTTCACCATATGTCACAGAAGTTTTTCCGGTGAGTGAATATGCCGGACGGTTCTCATAATCAATGATACTCTTTGAAAAGAGATCCGTTAAAGTCAATTCTAAGATATCGCTTATCATAAGATTTTGATGACGGTTCAAAGATAACAATTATAATTTGTTATTTTTGCAACCTGTAAAGAATATTAATTTGTGATGTTCAGACAGAGACTGCAAAAAAAAATTTTGGATAAAGCTGTTGCAAAACGAAAAGTTCAATTTGTCTCTCTTGACATGATCAAGAGGATAACGTTTATTTTTGATGTCACTGATGAGGATAGTATGGAAGCAGTAAAATTCCTTACATCATATGCAGGAGATAATAGAATTGAATATCAAGGAATGGCCATAAACCTCGGTAAGAATAATTCTTCTGAAGCAGTGCTTGGACACGGAATCAAACTTATTACAAAAAAAAATCTTTCGAAATTGGGAGTTCCGGATTTTGATATTGTACAAAGATTTATCAACGATTGTAGTGATTTATTTATAGACTTTTCAAAAAAATATTGTTTTGTCAATGAATATCTTGCACTTTCATCCATGTCTGGTTTTAAGGTTGGCAGGCATACTCCTGAACCAAATCCATATGACCTTGTTATAAAGAGTGATGAAGATAAGAACAGTGCACTTGATTTTGTGAAAAAATTATTATTTTACTTAAATTCTATCAAACCATTATAATGTCAGAGGAGAACTTTTTGGATTACAACGAGGAAGAGAGTGAATTATCAGAACAGGTAAAGATTTGCAGAGAAGCTTTCAACAGAGGAGAACTTGCAAAACTAGACTTTTCAGAAGAGGAGTTTGATACCTTACTTGGTTTTTTTGCTGACGAGTATGAAGACAAACTCTTGCTTGCTTTGTCAAGGATCGCCTGTCAAAGATATCCCTATTCTTCCGAATTGATTGTTAAATATTCAGATGCGCTTATAATAAATGAAGAACCTGAAAAAGCTGTTGAAATCCTTGAGCGTCAGCTTGGTTTAAATTCAAGTAATAGTGACGTCTACTTTTTGCTTGGAAGAGGTGAAATTAAGATGAAAAACTTTGAAATCGCACAGCAATATATAAATCATGCATTAATATTCTCGCCTGACGGACAAGATGAGATGTTATCTTCTATAGCTCTTGACTTTATGGAAGCAGCTCAATATGATCGTGCATTGGAGTATTTAATGAGGGTATATAAAAATAATTCTGAGGATATTATTGTATGTAATGATATTGCTTTTTGTCTTGAAAGAACTGAGCGATACGAAGAGAGTTTGGAATATTATTATAAATGTATCGAAGCGGATCCTTTTAATAGTAATATCTGGTTCAATATTGGTACTGTCAATGCTACAATTGAAGAGTTTGACAAGGCTATAGAAGCGTTTGACTATTCTTTGGCTCTTGAACCCGACAACTCATCTGTCATGTATAATAAAGCTGTGGTATTTCTCAATTTATCCCAATATGACAAGGCTGCCGATATACTTAAAGATTTTCTGGTTTATGAACCTGACGATTATTCTGCACTGACGGCTATTGCAGATTGCTATCTTAAACTTGGGCAAGGTGACAAGGCTGAGAAATACATGAAAATGCTTCTTGAACTTGATCAAAATAATATTGAAGCATATTCTTCTCTTGCATATATATCTTTAGTTAGGCAAGAATATGACAAATCGCTTGATTATTTAAGAATTATAATAGGCAAGGAAAATGTAAATTATAATCTTCTTGAGGATGATTTATTTATTGCATTTCAAAAAACCGGTCTTCCGGAGTTTCTGGTATATTATGTTGCGGCAGCATATTTTATTGATGATCAGGAAGGGCTTCTCTCAGGTTTTGAACAACTCCTAGAATTTGATGAATTATGGCAAAATATGCTTTACAAACTTGTGCCGGAACTTAATTTTTTTACTGAAAACACATAAAAACCTTTATGGAATCTGTACACTTTATTGAATGGTGCCTTGAAAATCTTAATTATTGGACAGTAACATTGCTTATGGCAATTGAAAGTTCTTTTATTCCTTTCCCATCGGAAGTTGTGATTCCGCCTGCGGCATATAAGGCTGCTGCAGGAGAACTGAATGTTTTTTTGGTGGTTTTTTGTGGTACAATGGGTGCATTAATTGGAGCTTATTTTAATTATATTCTTGCTTATTATCTTGGAAGGCCTTTAATATATAAGTTTGTAAACACACGTTTTGGACACATGTGTCTGCTTGACGAGAACAAAGTGCACAAAGCAGAAGCTTATTTTATAAAAAATGGAGCTATTTCCACTTTCGTGGGCAGGCTGATACCGGCTATTAGACAGCTTATTTCAATACCGGCGGGACTTGCAAAAATGAATTTCAAACAATTTACATTTTATACTGTTCTTGGAGCTTTATTATGGAATACAATTCTTGCAACTGTCGGTTACTCTCTTCATAGTGTTGTTCCTAAGGATCAACTTATGCAAAAAGTTCATGAATATAGTAGAGAGATATCTAATGGAATGATAATTATCGGTATTATACTGGTTCTTTACTTTATTTACAAGGGATTTGCCAAACCAAAAAACGGAGTCAAAGCCGAGTAGTTTCAAATTATTTACTATATTTGCACACTCAAAAAAGGTTCGGTAGCTCAGTTGGATAGAGCAACAGCCTTCTAAGCTGTGGGTCTTGGGTTCGAATCCCAACCGAATCACTTCATATTAAGGAAATCAATAATCATATAAATGAGTATTATCCTAAAGGACTATTTACGCGGTACTGTAAAATGAAATGTAGTACCAGCATTTTCTTCGCTTTCCAGATAAATTTTCCCCTTATTTTTTTCAACAAATTCTTTGCAAAGGAGTAAACCAAGACCAGTGCTTAGTTCTCCTTCAGTGCCATCTCTATTTGTTTTTACATCAATGCGAAACAGGTTGTCTGCTATTGAAGGAGGCATTCCTATCCCAGTATCCCTGATGCTTATTTCTATGTATTCTTCATCAAGTGTTTTAGCATTTATAAATATCTTACCACCTCTTGGAGTGAATTTTATTGAATTGGAGAGTAGATTTCGAACGACTGTCTGCAACATATTTTCATCTGCATTAACTTGTAAGTTATCTGGAATATCTAATAATATTTCAATTTCTTTATTTTTTGCAGTGTCTTTGTACATTGAAACACTTTCAGTAATTAAGGAATTAATTTGCAATTCTGTTGGTTCGCATGTAATTAACCCTCTCTGAATTCTTGACCATTGAAGGAGATTTTCCAGTAGATGATACAGAATTGTTGCTGATTTATGCATGCTCGAAGCAAATGAACGTATTTCATCCATTGTTAGTTGTGGAAGCATCTCTTCGAGCGTTTGAGTAACTCCAAGAAAATTGCTGAAAGGACTTTTAAGGTCATGAGCAATAATTGAAAAGAATTTGTCTTTTTCAGCGTTAGCTTTTAGTAATTCCTTGGCCTGGAGATGCAGTTTGATATAAGTAGCTGCTCTTGCCCTGACTTCTTCTGCCTTAAAAGGTTTTGTAATATAGTCCGATCCACCAGAATTCAGTGCTTTAACTATATTTTCTGTATCATTTAAAGCGCTTATGAATATTATGGGAACGTCATTCAGGTCAGGGTTTTCCTTAAATTTGTGACATACTTCAAACCCATCCATATCGGGCATCATAATATCGAGAAAAATCAGGTCAGGTTTTTCTTTTTCTGCAACTTTCAAAGCTAATTGCCCATTTGGTACAGGTCTAACTCTGTAGCCTACATTCTTGAGTATATGTCCCAGCAATACAAGATTGGCCGGCATATCGTCAACAATTAGGATGTCTGGAATGTATCCATCTTTATAATCGATGTTATTCATCTACTTTGATTGTTTTTAATAATTCTTCAATTTTGGAATAATCGTAATTTTGGGCCAGAACTTTTAATTTGTAGGCAAATTGTGGATAGATGAGTTCTATCTGATCAATGATTACTAATAATTTGTCCATATCAGCTACTGAAATAGCATCACTTATTTCAGATACTTGTTTATGGGATAATTGTATATTTTTAGTTTCTGAAACAATTTTTCTTTCACTTTCATTTTCTTTTTCATAGATATATTGAACTTTTAGAAGATTACCTATAATGTTAAATAAATCGTTTTCTCTGAAAGGCTTACGAATATATCCTTCAATATTAAGAGCCTCTATGCGCTTTCTTTCATCTTCAAAAGTACTTGCAGTTAAAGCAACAATAGGTATGTCCTTAAACTCTTTCATAGATTTAATCATTCTGATTGCTTCATAGCCGTCCATAACGGGCATCCTCATGTCCATTAAAATCAAGTCAGGTCTGTTGTTACTTAGTTTCTCAATTGCATCCTTACCATCTACAGCTTCAACAGTCTCAAAACCAACGACATTCAATAGATTAACAGTAACTTTTAGATTTTCGACTTTGTCGTCTACCACCAGGATTTTATACTTTTTATCATGGTTAGCAATAGAAATAATCTTTTTATTCTCCAGTTTTTCTATATCATCTATATTACCTTCTTTGTATTCTACCTTAATCGTGAATATAGATCCTTCTCCTGTCTTGCTCGAAACAGAGATATCTCCACCCATCAATTGGGCAAGTTCTTTACTTAAAGCCAAGCCCAGACCTGTACCAGAGCCTTGCTTAACACCAGCACTCGTTTGTTCAAAATGCTTGAATAGCTTTCCAAGCTCATCTTCAGAAATTCCGGGGCCAGAGTCCTGAACTTCAACAATTAGATAATATTTGCCGTTTTTATCTCTATTTGTTCGAACTCTGATGGCAATTCCTCCTTCTTCAGTAAACTTTACAGCATTGCCAATAATATTTACAAGAACTTGCCTAAGCTTCCCTTCATCAATAACAACATATTGTGGCAACTCATCGGTACATTCAAATATTAATTGAAGATTCTTTTCCTTTGCTTTTTCGCTGAACATCATACGTATGTCTTCGCATAAAGAATGAAGATCTATAGTAGAAGGGTTCAGAACTATGCGCCCTGCTTCTATTTTGGAAAGTTCAAGGATTTCATTAATCAATTCTAATAAATGTTCACCAGCTTTAATTATTGAATTAATATATTCTTTTTGACGATCATTGAGATCTTTTTCTCTGCTCATTAATTGAGAAAAACCAATAATTGAATTTAAAGGAGTCCTAATCTCATGTGACATGTTTGAAAGAAAAACACTTTTTGCCTTATTGGCGGCTTCAGAATCTTGCTTTGCCTTTATCAACGACTCTTCGATTATTTTTCTCTCTGTAGTATCTCTCAAAATCCCTATAGCATTCCAATTTCCATCAATTTTCAATGAAGAAAGAGAAAGCTGTACAGGAATAACAGATCCATCTTTTCTTATAGCTTCAAGGTCAAGTGTTTTACCGACTGCTGATCCCTCTCCCGTCTCTACAAAAAGGGGGAAAGCATTTTTAAATGCATCATGATATTTGTCAGGAGCGAGAAGATTGTGAAGATCCTTACCTAAAACTTCACTTCCAGTATATCCAAAAATTCTTTCAGCAGCAGGATTCCAATAAGTTATAGCACCTGTTTGATCCATCATCAAAATAGCATCATTTGCTGAATTTGTAATAGACCTCATTCTGGTTTCACTGTATTGAAGTGCTTTTTCAGCTTTAGCAGTGGTCTTTAGCAGGCTCTTAAGAGTCCTGTTTTTGATCAGGACTCGATATTGGAAAAACCAGGTAAGCAGGATCAGCAAAATAAGTAATACAGATCTTGAAACATCTTGAAAGAGAGATTTGTTCCATGCATCTGAGTCAAAATCCATCCCGAACACAGCATTGACAGTACCTGTATTTTCGTCAATTACAGGTATATAAATTGTTACCCATTTTCCCCATCTGTCACTCATGGGTTTGGTTATTAGTTCTTTCCCAGTGATGAATGGCAAACGGTCTTCATCCTTTGCCTCATAAAATTCTTCTCCAGGTGGTGAATAATTGGGAGAGTTTTCAAGCTCAGAATCTGCATAGAAAAAAATTCTCCCATTTTTTAGGGCAAATAAATAAGCAAAACTAACTTTAGGATTTACTTTGGCAACACGGATTAATGCATCTTTTAACAATTTATATGAAGGAGAAACAGAATCTTCAGGCGAAGCTTTTAAATCTTGTAATAAATATAAAGGGAGTGATGCTTGAGCTGTTCTTGCTATTTGAAGAGCTTCTTCATTTCTCCTTGAAGAAAATTTATCCCAAGTCTCAAAAATATATATTGCGCCTCCAATAAGAATTATTATAAGAACAATTAATTCTGTTCTTTGTAATCCCTTATAATTTGAAATTTTCTTACTCACATTTAATAAAATAAAATTCAAATATAAGTTTTATTATTTTGTACTAAATAATCTCTTTTATAAATGTAATTTAATTATTTTTTACCTCCCTTTTTCAGTGTAAGTTAATTTGTTGAGGCTTTGGTCTACAATAACTCTTGTGAGAGGATTGACAGTGACAGTTGGAGAAATTGAATGAACCTCTATTGTTGGATATGAAATAGAGAGATCTGTTTCACTACCCCACGCGCAACCGGATTCAAGAAGTGTATTCAATGAGTTTTTGATTATTATATTTTTTGTTCCTGATGTTCTTCCCGGTGGAGAAAAACCTGAAGAAGGGTCATAAGCCCAGTCAATTGAATAGATAATTGTACCTGGTATACCGTCCTCACCATCTGACATTACATATACGTTATCTGTCATTGGTTCGCTCAGTTGCCAATATCCTCCGTTTATGTTTTTGAATTCAACTTTAGCTATCCTTTCAAAGTGGAAAAAGAGTCTTGTTACTTTGTAAATATTTACATTGCAAGACGATGAATAACCACCATCATTGGTGGTGACAGTTATCATTGCAGTTCCAGCATTAATGCCTGTAATTTTTCCTGACTGGTCTACAGTTGCAATGTTTGGATCTGAAGTCGTCCATATTACTCTTTTATCAGTAGCATTTACAGGAAGTATATTAGCAAACAGCTGGTATGAAGTACCTCTGTCAATGTTAACTGAACTTTCGGAAACAGTAATATCGGTTACATGAATCACCGGAATTTCATATTGAAAGGTGGCGGTATACAATTTATCGCTACTCACCGCATTAAGGGGAGGAGTCCATCCGATAAACTTGTAGTTTGTATTGGGTTGTGCCGTCAAAGTCGGCATTGTCCCATATTTATAATATCCTCCTCCTGATACTGTTCCTCCTTCAAATGGATTTGGGACGGCTTCAATTAGATAGAATATATCTACCATTTCTGTAGTATCGATACGCCATGAGATTTCATTAATTGCGCTACCTCTGAAACTCACGTTTAACTGATACCACACATTTCGATGTATATCAAAATTATTTATTACATTATTACCAAGGTAGAATTTGTATTTTATTTTCCCACTACGGTATTGACTTGTATAATTTGCCTTTATTTCTATGTAAGAACAAAAAGGGGCACTATTCCCGGGATTTTTTTCAGACTCGACTGTGGCTCCACCGATTGTTCCTTGCATATTTTCAAACATAAACAGAGGTGTAGCAGTTGTGTGTGATTGAGGTTCAAGGCTTTCTGTAATAGTCTCTCCATATTCATTAATTTCATCTGAAAATACTGGTTTGTTTGGTCGTAAAAATTTGCATCCTAAAGGGACATTTTTTAGTGATATTGATTCAATGTCAATTGTTGTATTTGGATCAAGATCATTTTTGTCAAAAAGAACAGTAATTTTAGAGACAAGTCTTTCCATATCAATAGATATAGATTTTCCAGGTTCTATTTTATCATAAGTCTTTCCAGCAAAGACAAACTCACCAAAACTGTTTGTCATTTGTATACTGATGGCTTCCTCAATGTTGTCAAGGGAAGAGTAGAAGTCATAATTAATATTGTCACAGTTTGCGATAGCTATTATAGTTTTGTATCCTGTAGAACAAGTTATTACTAAGTTAGATTGAGCATTAAAAAAATAAGACTTTATTAAATTGCCTGATAAATTGTAAATAAAAATATTAACGTTTCTTATAGAACTATCGTTTACATCTGACACTTTTGAAATGATCGTTTCTCCTTTTTTTAATAATGATATTTTTATCTCAACCTCTTTTTCTGCCGTCTGGTTTTTATTTGAGTTTTCTATTTTATCCTTATAACAGCTTACAATAATTGCCGAGACAAGAATTAATATTGATAATGTTGATAATGAATGAATTGTGTGTTTCATTTAAAAAGATCGTCGTTAAGATTATATTTGCGAATTAAATAACTTATTTCTGGGTCAAGAGTACCTCTATATGCGATTGATATATCCATTTGTTTTGCTTTTAAAAAATATTTAACAGCTTTCTCTTCCTGGTTGTTTCTTGAAGCCAGAATTGACATAAGATATATTGTTTTGGCACTTTTAGGCAGTTTGGCAAGTATTTTTTCGGCAGTTGCATTGTTACCAAGAGACATATATGCAATTGCGGTGTTTACATCATCATAAGCTGTAAGAATTTTCACTGCATCCTGATATTTCCTTTCTTTTAGAAGTTTTATCCCATTCATATAGTTTGAATCTATTTCTGTAGTGTGAATGGTATCTTTTATCATATTTATCTTATGATGATAAAATGTAAAATCAACCTTTCTCAGCAAAGGATAAAATTCTTCTTTGATATGATTATAATCTTTTTTTAATAACATCATAGCCAGCTCTCTTTTGTCAGGGTCATCAATTTTAAAGCATTCCATGATTTTCTGTCTTTCTATTATGTTACTGTCGTTTTGAATTAGTAATGAGAGCTTTGACCATTCCTCAGGGATTGATCTCGATATTATTTTAACATCTTTTAAAATATCATTGAAATATTTAACTACTGATTCAGCTCTATTTGCTGAAAGTAATTTGTTGGATATATAACTTCCTTCTGGTGATGCCGTGGCAGTAATGATCAGAGAATCCAACTTAAGTTCATTACTGGTGGTATTATCTAAATATTGTTTTATCATTTGTAATTGATTTAAATTACCGGATAAATCGGGGTCAAGCTTATATTCTCCTGATTTGAAGGCAATTGATACTGATTTTGTTGTGCTGACTTTTCTAAATACAATTTTTTTAATATATTTTTTAGAAGTATCTAAAAGGCTTATCATTGAAGAAACATTGTAAATCAGAGTGTCTGAAGGCTTTATGTTAATGGAGAATCCACTGATGTCACTCATAGTACTGTAAAGATTTAGATAAAGCTTTGATGACTGCTCGTTCGCTAATATCTCTTGAGTATAATGAAAAGCAAAATCTCCATTACTGCTTTTAACCACAGAATCAAGCTTGCAATTATTAATCTTTTGGTTTTTTACATATTTATTGAAATAGAGATCCTTTTCTCTTTTACGCTTTTCGTTTTTCTCAATAAGCCAATTTTTAACGTAATGATCTATTATTTTTTTTTCACTGATTCCAAACTCACTTTTAAGTTCTTCATTAAAATGACCTTCAAAGATTTTCGATTCAGGCAGATTTCTTTCAAGAAAGATTATTAAATTCGGTAAATCTGTATAGAATGTGTAAAAATCCGCATCATCCGGAATGATTTTGTGCAGATATTTTTCATATCTAGAATAACCTTTTTCTTGAGCTCTTTTAAAGTCTTCTCCTTTTACCACAATCTTGCTAAAATGTAATGTGTCGTCTCCACGACTTAAAATGGGCAATAAGACTATTTGCCATCGGCTGTTCATAAGAGACGCAGGTATTGTCACAACAAATCCGAGAGAAATTGACCCATTCCTTTCAGAGATGTTGTAAGAACGAGAGGAAATTGTAATTTCATCAAGCTGTTTCACACTTATCATTTCACCACTCTTTTCATCTCTTACTGCTTCATAGAGGTAGCCTCCTGCAGATGTGTCAATTTCATAAGAAATTGCATTATTGCTGATTTCCCTTCCGGATAACTTTACATCAGGACTTTTTCCAGATTTGTCAGCATGTGCTACTAATATTGAATTATGCTCTCTGTCAATATTGTATAGTTGCTTGTTACAGGAAGAGATAGCAATAATGAAGAAAAGAATTGTTATTTTTTTATATTTCATCTGTTGATTTTATAGAATGTAAACCAATGAAAATGAAAGCCTTGTTGGCCTCAACTTCACCTTTTTTACTGTTCCCAAGTACTCTCCACAATTCTTTTTTTCAAACCTGTCATAATTAAAAAACAGAGCACCTCCTGCACATTCAAATTCTAAATTTAATTTTCTATTTATCATTTTAGCATATCCACAATTGAAGGAGATTCCAGTACAGAAACCCTCCTTGCGTTCTTTTGAAAGTGCAAAATTGAAAAGGGAGGCTACGACACAGCTTCCGACAAACATTTCGGAGTAGCTATGCCATAGCCATTTTCTAAACCCCGGCTGAATGCACAGGTGTTTAATCTTATTGTTTTTGCTTAATGCAAATGGATTCCAAGAAAATGGTAAATTGAAAGTGATTTTGTCGGAAGTAGCGATGGATGCTTCAAAATTAATGCTTCCGCATCCTAAACCTAAAATATTAGTCCCAATTCCATATTTTTGTGACTTACATGTCATTAAGGTGATAATAAACATGGTAATAAACACTATAATCTTTTTTACCATGGTTCATTAAAATAAAGATTTGCACACTTTTCCTCATTCCATTCTTCAACAGATGTTTGTGAAAAACTTATTGATTCTGCGTCAACTATTATGTTAAAAACATAAATTACTCCTTCCAAAAATCCATTATCCATTGCAGGGATAGATGTCCCTATTTTTTTTGATATTATTTTACCGTTAATTTGCATAATGACATCTACAATTATTGGAATATCAATCTTGCCTGATAAGGGCAACATAATCCATTTACAACTATTGTTTTCAGCTTTGACAGTGATTATTTCTGCCGATAGACAATTCGATGGAATAATTTTTCCAGTTAATAATGAAAGTTTACCTCCTTCTAAACATTGATTTAGAAAGATTTTGGAAATAAATAGAGAGTCAATTCCTTTACCAGAATAAAAATTTAATGTAAAAGCTGTTGCTTTATGTTCAAAATTAAAAGTTATATCTGTTTCTGACTTAATTTTCATTTCTTTTTGGGAAGCCCACAAATAATCTTTGCCATTTGTTAATCCTTCATACATTCCATCCCTTAAAATAAGTGATTCCATAAAATTTGAATTAGTTGAAATAGCATAGAAATCATAGTTTCCTGTAGGCATCATGATGTTTTTATCGTTATTTACAGTAAGATAACCGTTGATGTCTGATTTGACAAAAAGTGGCGTACCTGGATATAAAGATTTTTTTGTAGGGTTATCACCGGCATTGTATGCAAGAATTATCGACTCAATACCCTCGGGCATCAAAGAAGAAGACTTTGTGGTACCTTCACGCATATAACTGCCCTTGAAAGATACCTTGATAAGCTTATTCTCACATTGCCTGCAGTTATCATTATCTTCTTTTATACATGAAAGTGAGCTAAATGTCCCAATCAGGATAATAGCGACAGATACTAACTTCATAATGAATTTATTGTTCTGAAAGGGTTACACCACTTATGTTCTGTGTTGTCCAATCTTCAATAAGAGTTCCTGTGAACTGCATTGCAGAAGAGGATATTGTGAATTCAACCATGTAATAAGAACCTGATAAATAATTTTGTGCAGGAATCGTAGCTGTATATTTTTTACCTGTTACTGGAGTCCCTCCTATTGTTGCATTTATTATTACTTCTACGTTTAAATTTACTGCATTAACAGGAAGCATAATAAATTTACCCTTGTTACTGTTTATGGCCATGGCAGTCAACGACCCTACGCTGTTTGCACTTTCAATGCTGCCATCTGACAGTGTCATTTTAGAAATGGATGAGGGCGCTGTTGGAGTGAAATTAATAGATGTTACGATCAAATTGGATATTCCGGTACCTGGGGTAATATTTATTTCTATGCAAACTGCCTTGTGAAAATAGACAAAAGAAACATTACCGCCATTAGCAATATTTGTACATTTTGCCCAGAGATAATCTACATTATTTATCAATTGGCCAGAAATACCTGATGAAAAAGTAATATCCGGAGCTGTTGAATTATTTAAGGAGACAGAATAAAAATCATAATTACCTTTTGGAAGATAAATAGGAGAAGCAGGAGTGAGTAATCCGGATGAACCACATGTTGCATCTATTGGTGTACAGGCGACTGTTGATGCAGAAGCTGTGTTTGCTCCACTGGAATATCCCATAATTGTCACTTTGTTGCCTGATGCAAAAGTTGAAGTTGCTTTTGTTTGATTATCACCACTGTAAGATGCGTAGAATTTAATCTCTTCTTTTTGTAATTTATTTAAATTCTCTTTTTGACATGAAGTGGAAACTATTAATAATATAATTATTGAGTAAAATATTTTTGTGCTTTTCATGATTTTAAATGTTATTAGTTGATATGTATTTGTGGATCATAAACAAGTGTTTCCCAATCTATTATTGTTGTTATTTTGTAAGATATGTCTTGAGGAGTTATGTCAAAGTGAAAGTCGTAAACTTTGCCTTGTTCGATATCTGATGAGAGGAAAACTCTTGTATAAATAGAACTGACTTTTTGGGTTGATAATTCTTTAAAAGTGAATTTGAAGTTTAAATATTTTGATCTGACTAGTGGAACTGAATAATAATAGTAAATATAAGGTTCTGTTTCCAGGTGACAATTGTCGTAGTATTCTGTAACTTCTTGTGAATAATTGGACTTACCAGTGATGGTATTTAGAAAAACATTACTGTCGTCAGGAGCTGATATTTCAACATTAATAATTTCGAATAGATTTTTTGCCTCTTTATCCATGTTACAAGCAATTCTAATCAAGGAATTTGAAAGTTTGAATTTCATATTTAATTGATTTTTTGGCGCTTTTTTGATTTTTTCGGATAAATCAATAGAAAGGCATGCATATCCATTAACCATTCTTAGTAAATCATCCTGGATGTTTAAAATATTGTTTGATTTTATAGCTTTAAATGTGTAATATCCAGGATAAAGTTTTAGTGTCTTATCAGAGTGAAGTTCTCTTTCACCGGCTCTTATTATATAATTAACTGTTACTACATGAGAACTGTTGTTTTGTTCGAAGACTTTAATTATAACTCTATAGTCTTCTCTGTGAAGATTCGTGTCATCATCAATAAATATAACAGGGTATTTTCCGTAATCGGGACAATTGTCATAATCTTCCTGTATACATGATGATAACATAGTTAGCAGTATTACTCCTAATATGTAATTGATTCTGTATGAATACTCCATGCTTTTGTCTTGCAATTAACTGAAATTGTATTGTTGTTCTTAACTGTTAAACACAGTTCGTAGGCAATGCCGCCAATAAGATCTTCTGACAATGTAGCACGATATATCCTTCCAGTTTGGAAATCACCATCTATCGATGCATCAAGAACAACCTCAATGATCATGGAAGCAGTGCATGGTAAAAGATAAAAATTCCTATTATGAGCATAACCATTAATTGATTCAAGTGCTCCTACATTATTTACAGGTGCTATATAACCTTCAGAAAGAGAAATGGATGCTCCATCTTGCAACGGGAAAGTGAATTTAACATCGGTTACATTGACAGAAGAGACATTACCTTCACTCAATATTGTCAATTTTATTTGACAGGAAACATGTTTAAATTGAAATTTGACATTTCTGTCATAAGTTATATTTTTCATCTTTGAAGCTGCCCACAGATAATCAATACCATTTACAACTCCTAATGCTTGGCCGTTATAGAAATATAATTGTGGAGAATTACCTGAATTTTCGGATATGGAATAGAAGTCATAAATACCATCAGAAATTGATAATGGGTATAAAGTAACAAGTTGGCCGTATTCAGAAGAAAAAGCAGAGGCTGGGGTATTTCCGACATAATTTGTCAAATCACCTGTGTCAAAAGCATATATTGTTGCGTATTTACCATAACCAAAGTATTGACTTGATTTAACATCAGGGTAAATTACAGAACATTTAAAATTGATGTTGTTCAATTGCTTAACATAAGGTACATCAATTTGACGACATCCGATAATTATTAATATTGAAAATAGTAACGCCCAAAGTTTTTTCATATCTGTTTAATTCACAAGTTTAATCAATTCACATGAATTGAGTAGTGGATTGTATAATACTGATTCAGTACCTGTTTCTGATATTTTAACTGGATGAAAAGCTGTAATGTTAATAATTGGAAAAATATCATTGCAATTTGTAATTTTATGGTCAATCCAAGCCAACTCATTGTCTAATCCTTTTGTCACATAAGTTTCGACATTTTTTAAATAAGTAGTAGAGTCATTACCACAAATTACTTCAAGATCATAAATAACTTTATATCCTTTGCTTGATCCTATACATCTCACATATATTCTGTCAGTAATTTCATCTGCAAGTTCGCATACGTGTTTTTTCCCATATTCATCATATGATATTTTATTGTGCATTTTAGCAACTCTTTTAATATGAAAATAGACCTGCACATACTTACTATCCGGATTAATTTCATTTTTTGTAGTATCAGTTTGAGAAGGCTTTTTCTCAAAAGATAAACTTTGTTCCATCTTAGTACAGGAGAAAGTCGGAATAATTAATGTTAAAATTACTATTGTCTTTATTTTCATGGAATGATATTATATTAAGTTAATTAAGAGTATTGAACAGAATCATGTTTGTTCGGAGGCCGTTCGTGCAGGAAATGACGAAGTTTTATACCTATTGGCCTTATTCTGTTAATAAAGACCAATATTATGTGCAATATAATTTTCCCCGCCATCTCTCGCCTCATTTTGTGTCAAAAGTAAGAGAGAAGGTGTTGAATATTGCTTATAAAAAGATAAAAAAAAGAAAGAAACAGATAAATATCAATTTGATTATTATTGATATAAACCAATTGACATTAATAGAAAATAATGATTTTAACAGATATTAGTAGGAGCGTTCGTCACACCCTTCCATCCAGTTGATAAATGCTGTATTTACAACTTTATTTCCACCAGGAGTAGGGTAGTCGCCTGAAAAATACCAATCTCCACTGTTTTCTCTACAAGCTTTATGAAGATTTTCTATACTTTGGAAAACAATTTGAACGTCTGCCTTGATTTCATTGCCTTTGACTAGTTCTGCAATCTTGTCGGCAATTTGCTCGTCAGTGAAAGGTTCATAGATTTTCTTAACATAATTGATATATTTTTCTTTAGGCAAACCAACTTGATTTTTGCACTTCATATAAACATCAAGGATTATGTCATCCAAGTTATGTTCCTTCAGAAGGGCTATAGCTGCATTAAAGGCTATAAACTCGCCCATTCTTGTCATGTCTATACCATAACAGTCAGGATATCTGATTTGAGGTGCAGAGGATACAATAATTATTTTTTTAGGATTCAGAGTGTCGAGAATTTTAAGAATGCTTTGTTTTAAAGTTGTGCCGCGAACTATCGAGTCATCGATCACCACGAGATTGTCCGTCTCTTTTACTGCACCATATGTTACATCATAAACATGTTCGACCATTACGTCCCTATCTCCATCGGATGTTATAAATGTCCTTAATTTAACATCCTTAATTACAATTTTTTCCGTTCTTGGCTCCTTTAAAATAATATTTTCTAAAGACTTTTCGTCAATTTTATCACCATTATGAATAATGTTAATTATTTGAGCAGTTTTGTGACCAACTAAATATTTCTGAATACCACTAATCATTCCGTAATAAGAACTCTCAGCAGTATTGGGAATAAAAGAGAAAACCGTATTGTCAATATCTTCATCGATTGCTTTAATTACTTGTTCTGACAAAAGTTCCCCAAGCATTTTTCTCTCTTTATATATTTGACTGTCATTGCCTCTTGAAAAATAAATTCTTTCAAAAGAACAGCTACTTCTTTTCAAAGGTTCTCGGATTAAGGTTTCACTGATTCCTCCATTATTTTTAATAATTAATGCATAACCTGGTTTTATTTCATTAATCATTGAATAATTTACCTTGAAAGATGTTCTTATAACAGATGCTTCAGAAGCAACAGCAACAAATTCTTCATTAACAGTATAATATACCGGTCTTATTCCCCATGGATCTCTGAAAACAAATGCATCACCATGCCCGAGTACACCTGCAACTGCATATCCTCCATCCCAATTCTCTGTACTTTTACTTAAGACATCTGCAAGATTCAAGTTTTTTTCAATTAAAGGCGTTATTTCGATTTTACTATAACCTTCATCACGATATTTTCTATATTTATTTTGAATCTCATCATCAAGAAAATATCCAACTTTTTCAAGAAGAGTCACAGTATCGGCATAAAATATAGGATGTTGTCCTGCCAGGATAAGACTTTCGAAAAGTTCGTCTATATTTGTTAGATTGAAGTTTGCAGCGATGGCAAGATTCCGGCTTCTCCAATTGCTTGCTCTCTTAAGAGGATGGACAAGATCAATATTATTTTTACCAAATGTGGAATATCTCAAGTGCCCTAAATAGATTTCAGAAATAAACGGTAAATTCATTTTTGCCCATTGTGCATCTCTTTGTTTTAAATTTTCAGTTACAAAAGGCTCGTTTATTTTATTGAAAACTTCTTGAATCGGATTAGGATCACAGGAACGGACTCTGTCCATGTATTTATATCCCGGAGGCATATCAAGTTTAACTCCAACCACACCTGCTCCTTCCTGACCTCTGTTACGTTGCTTTTGCATCATAATATAAAGTCTGTTTAATCCGTAAAGGTATGATCCATATTTGTTTTGATAATACTCTAATGGTTTAAGCAATCTTATCAATGCGATTCCGCACTCGTGATTAATGATTTCACTCATGATTATTTGATTATAGGTCTAATAACGATTCCTCTACTGTTCTTGCCATCAATGCATACCTTTAATGGTACTTTAAAACGTATGTGTCTTAAATAGTTGCTTTCATGAACTGCTTCAAGAGAGTCTAAATATTCTCTGTCAAATTTTCCGTCATCTATAAAGGGATTAATTGTTAAATAGCCAATACCAAGAGATGTTAAATTCTGAAAAAAATGTGTGCCCTGACTTGGTTCGACTTGAAAATTTTTCTGTCCGCATTCAACAATTACTTTCGCCTCTGATATGTCTGCCCATTTGACTGGAATTCCAAGCCATGAATCACTTGAGCCCCATCTGCCTGGTCCAATTAAAATATAATTACTTCCTTCCTCTTTTAAATTATTGTTAAGATAATTTATCTCTGCAGCAATATCTTTTGTACGGGAGTTGTCAAAATTTTCTTCCCTTATATAAATAATATCTGTAATTCCTTCTATAATGCCAATTCCAAGTGCCTTTTCTGCATAAATTATACAATCATTCTTATCTATTTTTTCCCAGTTAATTGATATATAGTCTTGATTATCGGCAACTGGCCTTATTTGAAGAAGATTAAAAATTATATCTTGGCCGGCATCAACATCCATGTTTACAGCAAATTCGATTTCTACAGGTGTACGCATCTCTGCCTGACTAATATTTAATATATCACAAATTATATCTGCCAATGGAAATAGATCATGTTTTAAAATGTGAGCAAAGGTTATAACTTTTCTTCCTTCAACAAGATTACTGTCGATTAACATTTCATCTTGTGCATTCCATGTAGAAGCCACATGTTGCATGTTCCTGAAATGTTTTATCTGATTTATATCAAATTTGGCTAAATTAATGGATTCGTCTATGGATGTTTTGAACTCTTCAGGTTTAAGATTCAGCGCATACATATGATTTTGAGTCTCTTTTAATGCAAGTTTAGAGGTAGAAAGTTGAAGGATATGCTTTGGGTGCTTTGGCGAAAATCTAAGACATTTCTCTCCTTCAACTACGAGTCTTCCAAGCCCAAAGGCCATATTGACAATTCCATCTTCCGGTTTTTCGTCTCCAATAGGATAAAAATTAACAGACCTGGCAACTCCTGATAAGGTAGGGAAAAAGTACCCACTGTCCTCAGTTCCACATACATCTTGAATAACAACTGCCATTTTTTCTTCGCTTATAAGATTTGAAGTTGCTTGGATATATGAACGGCTTGACGCATAATATACTGATGCATAAACACTTTTTATAGCTTTTCCCAATAGACGCAGCATTTGATCACTGTTTTGAGTGAAAGGAATCATGTATGTGGAATATATTCCAGCGAAGGGTTGGTAATGAGAGTCTTCAAGTTTGGAGCTTGACCTAACGGCCAAAGGGCCATTAACATACTTAATATATTCACTTAATTCTTCAATTAATCTTGCAGGAAGCCTCGAACTGGTAAATTCTGATAAAAGTTCTTCATCTGAAATCTCAGAATTAATTACATATTGCAGACCATTTTCTTTGATAAATTCATCAAAGTAATCAGTTGCTATCACTATGGTCTTTGGAATAAGTATCTTAACTCCAGGGTATTTGTTCAACAGATTATGCTTTTGAAGCATGCTGTTAATAAATGCCAGCCCTCTTGCTTTTCCGCCAAGAGACCCTTCTCCAAGCCGAGCAAACCAAATAAATTCTTCATATGTTTCCTTGTTGAACTTGGCAACAACTCCATGGCCTACTACCATTCTATATTCAATAATAGATTTGACTATAAAGTTTCTAAGTTCATTGATACTGTTGAATTGTCCTTCTCTGACATCCCTTATTTTATTAGCCAGATCAAACAAACCCCTTGAATACATCCATTTTGAAAGTCGATTTCTTGAAGCGTGATAGAGCAATACATCTTCAGGGATTTCCATTATTAAGTGCTGCAAATCTTTAAGATCTTTTGCTTTTCCATATACAATTCCGCTATTATTGTCTCTGAAAACAAAATCTCCGAAAACAAATTCTTCACTAATGTACTCACTCAATTCGAGTAAGAGAGTCTTAGAATGTTTAAGAATAAAACCAACTCCCATACTTTCAGCTACATTCCTCATACTTTCTTGCGAGGATTGTAGAAGAAATGGCATATAGGGATCATCTTTTTTGATCATTTTGCAAAGATCAATCCCGGCATCAATTTTCTCGCTTTCAGGAGGATCGTTCTTGTGTATGACAAATGCTACATCAGAAATTACTCCGAGAAGGTTTTGCTTATATTTCTGATAGAGTGAGACAGCTTCTTCATAACAAGTAGCAAGCAAAATTTTGGGTCTTGCTCTTTTCCTGAGTTTTTGCTGTTGTTCATTAAGAGTCTCCTTTAGAAATTCTGCACTTTGCTCAAGTACAAGCCTGTAAATTGTTGGCAAATAAGTGGAGTAAAACCTTATTGAATCTTCAACCAGAAGAATTGATTGTACGCCTGCGTTTAATATGTCATCATCAGCATTAATTCTGTCTTCAAACAGCTTGATGATTGCCAATATGAGGTCTGCATTGCCATGCCAGCTAAATATATGGTCAATTGCAGAACAATCTTCTTCTCTAACAATCCTTTCAAGTTCTCTGGAGAAATTTGAAAGCAAAACAAATGGAATATAAGGATGTTCAACCTTGCATAGCTTGGAAAATTTAAAGACATCAAGCTCTCCCACATTTATCATACTGATTATTAGGTCGAAATCATCGTCAGAATCGAGTAACTTCAATGCATCCATTGAAGAATTGACCCATGTAAAAGTAGGAGGATTGCTCAAGTTAAGATCTACATACTCTTTATAGATCTGATCTTCAATCCGTCCATCTTCTTCAAGAATATATGCGTCGTAACTTGTACAGATCATCAGAACTCTTCTTATGCGATTCTGCATTAGAATCTTATAATTCATCTTTGAACTTATGTTCTGACTCTCTTTTTCAGACATATAATAAATGCAGTTTATTGTTGTTTCCTGTAATCGTAAAATCCAACGCCTGTTTTTCTACCTAATTGCCCAGATCTTACCATTTTTTTCAAAAGAGGATGTGGCCTATACTTTGGGTCTCCAAATTCATTGTATAGTACCTCCATGATAGCCAGGCAAACATCGAGTCCTATCAGATCTCCCAGTGCAAGAGGTCCCATAGGGTGATTGGCCCCAAGTTTCATGGCTTCATCAATTTCATCTCTTGTTGCAACGCCATCAGCAAGGATTGATATGCCTTCATTTACAAGAGGAATAAGAATTCTATTTACCACAAAACCTGGAGCTTCATTGACATTGACAGGAGTTTTACCGGCTTTTGTTGCTATATCTGCAACAAATTGCTGGGTTTCTACAGAAGTAAGTTGTCCTTTAATAATTTCTACGAGTTTCATTACGGGAGCGGGATTGAAAAAATGCATACCTATTACTCGATCTGCTCTTTTTGTAGATGCTGCTATTTCAGTAATTGAAAGAGAAGATGTATTAGATGCAAGAACAGTTTTTGGATCACAAATTTCATCCAATGTTTTAAAAATCTCATTCTTGACTTCCATAGTCTCAAAAACGGCTTCTACTATTAAATCTGCATCCTTGCAAATATCGTAAGATGTAGTACCGACTATTCTTGAAATAATTGATTCAACTTCACTTTTATCAATTTTACCTTTTTCTGCAAGTCTTGAGAGATTGCTATTAATGTTTTTGAAGCCTGATTGAAGTTCGGCATCATTCAGCCCTTTCATTATGACATTGAAGCCAGATTGGGAAAAAGCTTGAACTATTCCGCTTCCCATTGTTCCACTTCCTATAACGCAAATTTTCATAGTTAATTATAATTAAATTATCGATTATTAAATTTAATTTTAGTTTTGTTTAAAAAGGCCTTCATGCCCTCTTTTTGATCTTCTGTACCAAAACATGCAGCGAAATACTGTATTTCATTTTTTATGGCCTCATCAACTGTGAGATCAGCTGAAATATTAATTAGAGTTTTTGCATTACGGACTGCAATAGGAGCGTTTTTTGCAATATCATTGGCTAATTTAATTGCATTTTCCATAAGAGTCTCCTGTGGAACAACACTATTTACAAGACCTATGGATAAAGCTTCAGAGGCATTAATAATTTTTCCTGTGTATATTAACTCTTTTGCCTTTGCTATTCCTACAATACGAGTCATCCTGAAACTTCCGGAAAAACCAGGAGTAATACCCAGTCCAACTTCAGGCTGTCCAAATTTTGCATTTTCTGACGCAATTCTTATGTCACATGCCATGGCCAATTCGCATCCTCCTCCCAGTGCAAATCCATTGACGGCAGCTATTACTGGAACAGGAAGCAATTCTATTTTTCTAAAAACCATTGAACCAAAATATCCAAATTCAGCTGCTTCAATTCCGTCCATTGAGACCATTTCTGAAATATCGGCCCCTGAAACGAATGATTTTCCTTCGCCTGTTATAATTAATACTCTTATATCTTCGTTTTTAGAAATATTGTCTATTGCATCATCGAGTTCTTTTAAAATATAAGAATTTAATGCATTAAGTTGAGAAGGATTACTAATTGTGAGGGTAGATATCTGATTGTCAATGGATATGTTTAGATATTTGTATGTCATAATTTGTAATTATTTTTATAATTTATGCAAAAATAAGATAATTCCATTTACATATTAATAATTTTTCTATATTCGCAGCCATTATGGACACCTTTAACTTTTTACATATTCATCACTCTCTAATTCTCAGCCTATGTTTTGGTAATGAGGTGGAGAGTTGATGTATTTCAGAAAGATAACTAGAACGATATATGAACCAGCCACCTCAATATGAGGTGGCTTTTAATTTTTATGCAGTCATGAAAGAGAAGCTTTATGTATTTGACACAACTTTGAGGGATGGAGAACAAGTCCCTGGTTGTCAGCTTAACACAATTGAAAAGATAGAACTTGCGAAAGCTCTGGAACTTCTAAAGGTAGACATTATCGAATGTGGTTTTCCAATCTCAAGTCCTGGAGATTTTACGTCAGTTGTTGAGATATCAAAAGTAGTAACTGAGTCGGTAATTTGTGCACTTACGAGAGCTGTAGACAAAGATATAGAGGTTGCTGCTGATTCACTTCATTTTGCAAAACGCAAGAGAATTCATACAGGGATTGGAACTTCAGATCCACATATCCTTTATAAGTTTAAGTCAAATCGGGACGAGATACTTGAACGAGCAGTACATTGTGTTAATTATGCAAGAAAATTCACTGATGACGTTGAATTTTATGCTGAAGATGCTGGAAGAACAGACAATGACTACCTTGCAAGAGTGGTTGAGGCAGTCATAAAAGCCGGTGCAACAGTAGTTAATATCCCTGATACAACAGGTTACTGTACTCCTGAAGAATATGGCAAGAAGATACTCTATCTAAAAAACAATGTTCCTAATATTGATAAAGCCATAATATCTACACATTGTCACAATGATCTTGGCATGGCAACAGCAAATACCCTTGCAGGGGTGATGAATGGTGCAAGACAGGTAGAAGTGACTATTAATGGAGTTGGAGAGAGAGCAGGTAATACAGCTCTTGAAGAAGTTGTAATGGCCATTAAATGCAGAAAAGATTTTCCGGTAGAAACGAGTATAGATACGCATCTAATCATCAAAACCTCCAGGTTGGTTTCTAATTTGATGAGAATGCCTGTTCAGCCAAACAAGGCTATCGTCGGAAGAAATGCTTTTGCTCACTCTTCAGGAATACATCAGGACGGAGTTTTAAAAAACAGAGAAAGTTATGAAATAATAGACCCTAATGATGTTGGTATTAATGAATCATTAATACCTCTTACAGCAAGAAGTGGTAGAGCTGCATTGAAACATCACTTTTCACGTATGAATATTGATCTTACAAGTGAAGAACTGGATGTGGCTTATGAAAAATTTTTGAGACTAGCCGATGTCAAAAAAGATATTCACGATGAGGATTTATTAATGATTTCAGGGGTGACAAAAAATATTCAGAGTCACAAAATTAAGCTTAAATATCTTCAGGTTGTTTGTGGTAAATCGGCTATTCCGATGGCTTCTGTCAAGTTAGTGATTGACGGTGAGGAGTGTACAGCCACAAGTTCAGGCAACGGTCCTATTGATGCGGCCTTTTCGGCAGTTAAATCTTTGATACACAGGAAGATTTTTCTTGAGGAGTTTCTTATTCAGGCAATAACTAGAGGAACTGATGATGTAGGGAAAGTTCATATTCAAATTGAAAATAAGGGAAATATCTATTATGGATTTTCTGCAAATACTGATATAATTACAGCTTCAGTCGAGGCACTTATTGATGCAGTATCAAAAATTATATAAAAAATTGCAAATAAATTACAAATGAAAAAGACGCTATTTGATAAAATCTGGGAATCCCATATTGTAAAAGAAATATCTGGTGGTCTTTCAATTTTATATATTGACAGACATTACATACATGAAGTAACTTCACCTCAGGCTTTTTCTGACTTAGATAGAAGGGGCTTAAAGGTTTTTAGACCATATAAGACATTTGCTACATGTGATCATAATGTTCCAACTTTAAATCAGCATCTGCCGTTACAAGACACATCATCAAGAATACCCATTGAAAGACTTGCCGAAAACACTTCCAGACACGGTATTTTATATTTTCCTCTTCAAGACAGACATAATGGTGTAGTGCATATTATAGGCCCTGAACTTGGGTTAACAACTTGCGGAATGACAATTGTCTGTGGTGATAGTCATACTTCAACACATGGAGCCTTTGGCAACATTGCATTTGGTATAGGAACCAGTGAAGTTGAAATGGTTCTTGCCACACAGTCAATTCTTCAGTTTAAACCCAAACAGATGCTGATAAATGTTAACGGAAAATTAACTAAGGGGGTTTGTGCAAAAGATTTAATTCTGCATATTATTTCAAAATTAGGCACATCTGCAGGGACAGGCTATTTTATAGAATTTTCCGGTGATACAATATCTTCATTATCTATGGAGGAGAGGATGACGATTTGTAACATGAGTATCGAAATGGGTGCAAGAGGAGCACTTATTGCTCCTGATGATGTAACATTCAGATATATGGAAGGCAAAGAGTTTGCTCCTAAAAATGAGGCTTGGATTGAATCGGTTAAAATGTGGAAGTTGTTGAAAAGTGATGAAGGTGCACAATTCAATATTGTTTACAATTTCAATGCTGAAGAGGTTGAACCAATGATAACTTATGGAACGAATCCTGGAATGGGGATAAATATAAACGGAGTTATACCGCAAAATGCAAAAGATGGAGATAGCTTTAGTAAAGCTTTGTCTTATATGGGGTTTGTTAGAGGAGAAAAAATCATTGGTAAAAAGATTGATTATGTGTTTCTTGGAAGTTGTACTAATGGAAGAATTGAAGATTTTAGAGCATTTGCCTCAATTGTAAAAGGAAGAAAAAAACATCCAGACATTATTGCTTGGTTAGTTCCTGGTTCTAATGGAGTTTTGAGAGCGATAGAGGAGGAGGGAATAGGAGATATTCTAAGAAAAGCTGGTTTTGAGATAAGAGAGCCAGGATGTTCGGCATGCCTTGCCATGAATGAAGATAAAGTGCCTTCAGGTAAATATTGTGTTTCTACCTCAAACAGAAATTTTGAAGGGAGGCAGGGAACCGGAGCAAGAACACTCCTTGCCGGACCTTTGGTAGCTGCAGCTACTGCAATTAACGGAGTTATAACAGATCCAAGAATTTATTTAATATCATGAGCTTTGAAAAATTTATAGAACTTATTTCAGAGGCCATAATTTTGCCGGTTGATAACATTGATACAGATCAGATTATCCCTGCCAGATTTCTTAAAACAACTACTCGAGAAAATTTTGGCAAAAATCTTTTTTATGACTGGCGGTATGATAAGGATGGTGAGCCTATAGAATCATTTATTCTTAACAATTCTGATAATAAAGGCAAAATTTTGGTTGCAGGCAATAATTTTGGGTGTGGCTCAAGTAGGGAACACGCTGCCTGGGCATTATATGATTATGGTTTCAGGGCAGTAATCTCAACTTTTTTTGCAGATATATTCAAGAATAATGCTCTCAATAATGGCTTATTGCCAATACAAGTTTCTCGAGCTTTTTTTCAAAAAATAGTTGATAATCCACATTCTTTGCTTGATATCAATTTACCTATGCAGAGTGTCACAATAATCTCTACAGGTGAAAGCGAGGCATTTGATATAAATACCTATAAAAAAGATTGTTTAATAAATGGTTTTGATGATATTGACTTTTTACTGTCAAATATTGATGAAATTGAAAAATTTGAACGAATAAAAAGTACATGCAGGTTATGAAAAAAAGAATAGCAGTTTTGCCTGGTGACGGGGTAGGACCTGAAATAATTGAGCAGAGTATAAAAGTTTTAACTGCAGTTGAGAAGCGTTTTGGTCATTCTTTTGAATTTGCATATGGTTCAATTGGAGCATGTGCAATCGATGAATTTGGAGACCCATACCCCGAAAACACTCATAAATTATGTCTTGAATCTGACGCTATTTTATTTGGAGCGATTGGTGATCCAAAATATGACAATGATCCTTCAGCCAAAGTGCGTCCAGAACAGGGTTTATTAAAAATGAGGAAGGATTTGGGTTTATATGCAAATATTCGTCCAGTGACTATATATAGTGCATTACTTGACAGGTCTCCATTACGGATGGACATTATTAAAAATGTTGATTTAGTGGTTGTCAGGGAGCTTACAGGAGGCATTTACTTTGGAGAACCAAGGGGTAGGAGTGAAGATGGGCGAAAAGCCTTTGATACATCTATTTACTCTGATTTTGAAATTGAGAGAATATCAAGAATTGCATTTAATTTGGCCAGAAAAAGGAAGGGAAAGGTAACTCTTGTGGATAAGGCTAATGTGTTGGCTACCTCAAGATTATGGAGAGAGGTGGTGAGTAGATTGCATAATGAAGAATATAAGGAGATCAAACTCGACTTTCTTTTTGTTGATAATGCTTCCATGCAGTTGGTCCTTAATCCTTCTAAGTTTGACGTCATTTTGACGGAGAACATGTTTGGTGATATTCTTAGTGATCAGGCAAGTATAATACCCGGTTCAATTGGCCTTTTGCCTTCATCATCCATGGGTGTTTATACTCCTCTTTTTGAGCCAATTCATGGTTCATTTCCTCAGGGTGCAGGAAAGAATATTGCAAATCCCATCGCTACAATCCTTTCGGCTGCAATGATGCTTGATGATGCTTTTAATATGGAATATGAAGCATTATCTGTAAGAAAAGGATGTGAAGCTGCAATTAACAATGGCAAGCTTTCAATTGACTTAACAGATTCTAAAAAAGCCTGTACAACATCTCAGATAGGAGACTATGTTGCAGACTTTATTATGGAAGCACCATAATTGCGTCTATTATTAAATAGATACCTCCGGAAATCAACAATGTGGCAGGAATTGTAAAAATCCATGCTCCTACTATATTTTTAGCAGTTGCCCATTTTACAGAAGCAATTCCTTTTGTCATACCAACACCGATTATCGATCCTGTAATTGTATGTGTGGTACTTACAGGTATTCCGGAGAGAGCTGTGCCAATTAAAGTAATAGCTCCTGCTGTTTCTGCACAGAACCCTTGTACTGGTTTTAGCTTTGCCAGACCATCTCCAAGAGTTTTGATAACTCTCCAGCCTCCGGTGATTGTTCCCAGTGCTATAACTGAATAACAGGTAATAGTTATCCATAAAGGAATATGAAATCCAGCATTTGGTTCATACAAATATTTAGCAATAAAATCATTGGATCCTGCAACGCTGAAAAGTAGGACTGCAATTATTCCCATTGTTTTTTGAGCATCGTTGCTTCCATGTCCAAGGCTGAAGACTGCCGAAGAAAATAGCTGTAGAACCTTGAAGTTCTTTTCGACCTTCATAGGGTGTTTTTTCTTGTGAATCCACATTGTTAAGGCCATCATTAAGAACCCTAGAAAAGCACCAATAAGTGGAGAAAGGACAATAAATACTCCAACTTTCAAAATTCCAGTTCCTATTAGCGCACCAGAACCATGTGTAAACCAAACAGGCCCTATCAACCCTCCAATTAACGCATGTGACACACTGATCGGCATTCCCAGTCTGGTACAAGCATAAACCCATATAACTGAACCTGTCAGTGCAGACAAAATGATATAGGGGTTAACTACATTTGGATCGACTATACCTTTACCAATGGTATTTGCTACGTGTACTCCAAATAGAAAGAAAGCCGCAAAATTCCAAAAGGCAGCCCATAAAACGGCAGCAGTTGGTGATAAAACTTTAGTAGAGACAATTGTCGCTATGGAATTTGCCGCATCGTTCATCCCATTAAGAAAATCAAACAGAAGAGCTAAAACTATTGCTATAATTACTATTGTTAACATGACAGCAACATTACACCTGTTTAACAATAATAGACCTGATGCAGTCACTTATGTCTTTAGCCCTGTCTGTAGCATCCTCAAGACTTTGAACTATGTTTTTGTGTTTGACTAGTTCGATAGCATCTTTTTCATTTTCAAAGAGGAAACAATTAAAATTTTCATAGAGCTGGTCAACATGCCTTTCGATTTCAATAATTCTTAGCGTTCTGGATACTATTTCTTCATGTTGTTTCATTATGAATTCAAGCTTTCCAACCATTTCCTTTAATATTTCAGATAGCTCTATAAGATAATCAATAATAGTGATCATGTCCTTATAGGTGTTTTTGGGCTTGTACATCACTTGTTTACGGGCAGAATCATGAATGAAGTCCAAAAAGGTATCAATACGATAGGCGAGCATGTGAATATCTTCTCTGTCAAATGGTGTGACAAATGTCTTTTCCAATTCTTGATAAATTCTGCCAGTAATATGATCACCTTCTACTTCTAAAGAATTGATTTTTTTGTATAGCTCCTTTTGAGCTTCATAGTTGCTTTCTAAAAAGAGAAATTTGAGTTCTTTAGTAGCTTGGTTAATAATATCCATCTGAGAGATGAACATTGGATAAAATTTTTTCTCTTTAACAATAAATAATTGAAGAAATCTGTCAATTTTCATACATGTAAATTTCCTCCAAAAATACAGCGTGAAAATTAAATTTATTGTTAAAGAGAAAAAATGTAACAGAACCTTAACAGAGTCTATTTAATTAAAGATAGACTTCTCTTTATGAATTTATCAAGATCCTCTCCTTTAAGCGTTCCATTAGCAAGTAACGCAAGATCTGCCAGCTCTTTGATCAATTCACATTTTCTTGCGAAATCGGCAATCAATTCCTTCCTTTCGTCTCTAATCTTATTGAGTTCTTCTTCAAGAGCTTTGCGTTCATCTTTGACAACAGTGTCGATTTCTTCATCTTTTTTGCCTGATGTTTCCTCACGAATTGTTGAAAGCCTTTTATCAGGAACAGCCGCTTTTTCATCCAGATCTTTAAGCTTGGATGACAACTCCTGGTTCATCATTTCAATAACTCTTTTTACAAGAGGATGTTGATAGTTGATGATAACATTATAAGATTCAGGGAAAGAACTGTAGAAATTCATGCCACCATTTAGCGCAGCCATCTCTCTGTATCTTCTCATAAACTCAGATCGTGTAAGGAGCAAAGCTCCATCGTTTTCTCCAAGATTTTCAACTGAGAAATTATAGTGATAGCCTTTTGGAAGAACTGTTTCAAAAGCAGTTGATATGTCATTAACCTCTTTTTCTGAAAGATCGGGTTTTGAAATCTCATTTTTCTGAATCAGTTTGTCAATATGATCGGCATCAACTCTCACAAATGAAGAGTCTTTAAATTTACTTTCAAGAAGATTAATAAAATGTGCATCAAGTTGGCTATCAAACACTAATACATCATATCCTTTGTTTCTGGCTGCCTCAATATAGGGATACTGTTCCTCTTTATTTGTAGTATAAAGGTATATGAGTCTTTTGTTTTTGTCTGTTTGCGAAGATTCTATAAATTTTCTATATTCTTCGTAGCTAAAGTATTTATCATCACAGTTTTTGAATAACGCAAACTTTTCAGCTCTTTCATAAAATTTTTCTTCCGAAAGCATTCCATATTCAATAAAAAGTTTCAAGTTATCCCATTTATCTTCAAAATTTTTCCTGTCATTCTTAAATATTTCTTCAAGTCTGTCTGCAACTTTCTTAGTTATATGAGAGGAAATTTTCTTGACATTTGAATCAGATTGAAGATAACTTCTTGAAACATTTAGCGGAATATCGGGCGAGTCGATCACTCCATGAAGAAGAGTCAGGAAATCAGGCACTATGTTTTCTACAGAGTCTGTTACGAAGACCTGATTGCAATATAATTGAATTTTATTTCTTGAAATATCGAGATTGTCTTTTAGTTTTGGGAAATAGAGCACTCCTGTCAAATGGAACGGATAATCAACATTAAGATGAATGTAAAAAAGAGGATCCTCCAGCATTGGATAAAGTTCATGGTAAAATTCAATATAATCTTCGTCTTTAAGTTCTGCAGGTTTTCTTGTCCATATAGGATTAGTGTTGTTGATTATTTTCTCTTCTTTGCCATATACAATTTCAACGGGAAGAAATCTGCAGTACTTATACAGTAATTCTTTTATTTTGTTTTCTGTTGCAAACTCTTTGGATTCGTCATCAAGGTGAAGGATTATGTCTGTTCCTCTATCTTTTCTTTTTCCCTTAGTTATTTGGTATTCAGGAGTACCCTCACAGCTCCATTTAACAGGTTCTGCTCCCTCTTTCCATGACAATGTCTGGATTTCAACCTTTTTTGCAACCATAAAGCAAGAGTAAAAACCCAAGCCAAAATGCCCGATAATGTTGTTAATTTGATCTTTATACTTGTCGAGAAACTCACCTGCACTTGAAAATGCAATCTGATTTATGTATCTGTTAACCTCATCTTCGGTCATGCCGACACCTCTGTCACTAACAGTAATTATACCTTTTTCCGGGTCGGATGTAATTACGATTTTAAGATCTCCGGCATCACCTTTAAACTCTCCGCTACTAATTAGTGCTTTTAACTTTTGTGTTGCATCAGCAGCATTTGAAACTAATTCTCTAAGAAAAATTTCGTGGTCTGAATACAGAAACTTCTTAATTACCGGAAATATATTCTCGGTAGTAACTCCAATTGTACCTTTTTGCATGATATTTACTTTTAATTTTGATTACTTTTAACTGTATTCCACAAAATCAAAAGCTATACCATTAATGTGAAAATGACAAAATCTGACAAATAGACATATTTATTTACAGACCATGATATCTAAAATCATATTATCTGTATTTTGCATGCCTATTGATCCAATTTTCCCAAGATTTTTTATAGTCTTTTCAATGTTTTTTTCAATAATTCCGTCATTTTCGGAAATACATGTGCCTTCAAGGGCCAGAATAGCGGACTGAACCGCAGAAGCTACACCTGAAGCAACTTTAAGTGCACAGCCAACTTTTGCTCCGTCACAAACCATACCGGTAATATTTCCAATCATGTTCTTAATTGCATAGCAAATCTGCTCATATGTCCCATTATTAAGAAAAACAATGCCACATGCAGCCCCTGTAGATGCTATCACACAACCACACAAAGCTGAGAGCCTTCCAAGATATCCCTTAATATGAATTGCTATCAAATGACTTAGAACCAATGCTCTTGCAAGTTCCTCTCTATTTGATCCAAATTTTTCTGCTGCGGCGATCACTGGCATTGTTACGGTAATACCTTGATTTCCACTACCTGAATTGCTCATGGCAGGTAAAGTACAGCCGGCCATTCTTGCATCAGAAGCTGCAGCTGTCATTGCCATTGAATACGTCAAAAGTCCTTCACCAAATATATTTCGGTGAATATTGTCCAAGATTGTTTTACCAACTTTTAAGCCATAGTTGTTTTTGAGACCTTCAACTGCAAGTGCCTTATTAAGAGTTACAGAATCAAGGATAAATTCAATATCTTTAAAATCAACCTGTTTGGCAAATTGATAAATAGTAGCAACATCCAATTTATAGTCAAGAGTATCTCTTATTTGAGATTCTCCGGATTTTGTATTAGCAGAGGGATTGTGTCTGTTGTCAAATATTATTTGATTGTCATAGCTAGCATAAACTATCGAATCGTGCTGATCTTCAATAACTACTGTGGCCGAGTGGTCATTGCAAATGCATTTAGCAGATACGTGAAGTTTTTTTCTTGTTTTTGCAAGAATTATATCTACTTTCTCTTCTGATATCATTTTTTTTGCTCTTTCAATTGCTCCTTCATTTATATCTTGCAATACCTCGAGCTTATATGCAGATTTCCCGCAGGTTATTCCCAGAGCAGCTGCAATATGAAGTCCGACCATACCTGTTCCAGGAATTCCAACACCCATTCCGTTTTTAAGAATGTTAGCACTTACTTCTACCACAACACTTTCCGGTTCAAACCCTCTTTCCCTCAAAATTTCAGCTGCTTTTGCAACTGCTAATGAAACTGCAATTGGTTCAGTGCATCCAAGTGCCGGTTTAACCTCTCTTTTAATAAGTTCAATAATTTCTAATTCCCTTTGTTTACTAATTCTCACCTTTCAAAAATTTTAATATAGTCTGAAACAAGTTCTTAATTTGTTCATCAGTAGTTAATGTCTCGATCGGAAAACCAAGAACTACAGAACTGTATGATCCTCTGTAGGCAACGCCGGCAGAGATGTTATTATCACCATATCTAAATACAGTCCATGAGTTTTCTCCAACAGGTTCCAATCCGTCGGGACTTTCGGCACAGTATACGTACTCATTAGGAACAGTATGGAATAAGTATTTTCCGTCGAATTTATATGGACTTTGTACAGACCTGACTTCTCCTGTTTTACTTGCACAATTAGTTCTCCACTTGTATTTTAACACATTTTGTGCAAAATCCATACTTTCCTGGTCCATCTCAATACTGTCCCATATATCAGTTGCAACATCGGCTCCCGACACAATCAAATTACCACCTTTGACTGCATAATCTTTAATTAATACCTGAAGTTGCTTTGGAAAAACAGTATATTTTACAGGTTTGACTCCTCGACCGGTTTTTGTTTGCAACTGCTTTCCAAATATAAAGTCGGCAATTGGATATTCGTTGAGAACAATATTCCCTGCAATTAATGCATCTCTGCTGCAAGATACAAAACTATAGCCCAATGATGCAAGAGCTTTGCCATGAACATATGGATAATCAAATGTATTTCCGGCAATTACTCTTTTTTCGTAGTCGGCATAAGATGCTCCAAATCCTGGTGAATCATCATCCATCCAAGGAATTTGCCTGCGAAATTCATACTGACTTCCTATATATGATATATCTTTTATGTAAGGCACACCGTGATCAATAAAGTCTGTGAAACCACCTCTTGTAGTATCTTTGGTCGCAAAACTTGCAGGTGCGCTTAGTCTGTCAAAACAATTTATTATTAATACTTTACCTTTTTCGTCAGGAGCTTTGTATACACTTAGAATCTCTGAAGGAAAACTTTCTCCACCATCATTTATTGCACTTATCTTATAACTGTATATCTTACCAGTTTCAATTTTTTCAGAAAAAAGTGTATCATTAACAAGCCTGCCGTTATCAAAACCCCCATTATCAATTCTTCTATAAACTACGTAGCCTGTAGGAACAGCAGTTGGCTCAAGAGAATCAGCTACAGAACTCCATTTGAGTTTAACTGAGTCATTATTAAAGATTTCTGCCGAAAAATTCTTAACAGGAAGAGGTTGGACAACATATTCTCGATTTTGAGAAAGACTCAGATATTTTAAAATTCCTTTGTATACAGCTCTACTGACTGTAAATCTAAAGGTTGGGTCAAGTCCGTAACGCATGTCTGCAAGATTTTGGTGTGAAAGAAGTTCAAGCAACATTGATGGAACTTTTGGTGTTCTTGACTCTGAATAGGAGCGGTCCCAGAGGCCTCTTCTTTCCCAAATAGGCTCATATAATGCTCTAACGTCATTAACAATTTGAGTCTGTACCATGTCTGCAAGATACCGGCTGGTGATTCTCGGAGTCCCTGTAGGGAAAATTGAATCGCCATTGGAAAGTCTTGTGTAAATTGATAATGTTCCAATGATTGAATCGTTAAGAGTTGTGCCTGCGTCTGAATGAAATGCAAATGAGAGATCAATAGGAATATTGTATCCCTTTTCAACAGGATTTTGAGATGAACCTCCTGAAAGAACATTTACCCATCTTCCTCGTGACATATAATCATCGTTGTAGTCATTTGCTCCAGCATTAGGAGAGTATATTGTATCGTTAAATCCTGCCCACTGCAACCAGTATCTTGCTCCTTCTGTAAATCTTGGATATCCACTGCTTTCAGGTATAATATCATTTGGCATTACTACTGTTTTGGCTGTCTCAGGAGATGAACTCGGGACATTGGTTTGTGAGCCTTGGGGAGCAGGGCTTCTTGCTATATTTCCCATTCCTCCGCCAAATTTAATGGCATCAGTAGATAAAATTTCATCTTTATGTGATGAAACGTTATAGATTTCAACACAACCATCCCAATTTTTCCCTTTCTCAAACAGGAATGTGCCAAGATAAATCCAAGTGCCTCCACCCATTTTCTGATTAACATAAAATCTGGTATCACCTCCTTTGTGGTGAACAGTATAAACAGCCCGTTCAGTGCTTTGAGGGAATGATTGATATGCTACATATACGGCATATTCTCCATTTTCAGGAAAAAAAGGAGAATATTTTGCACCAGCACTATCTCCCTTTTTTCCAAAATGAACCAGACGGGCGGTTCCCATGATGAATGGGTTTTCTCCTTGAATGTATTTCTCCTTAGCATTTTTGAATCCCGGAAAAGATGAAGTAACCCAAATGCTATCCCCGTTTGTTTCCGAATAACCTGAATCAGAATCATCATTATCTGCTATGACCTCATTAAGCTGAGTATCTCTCTCTCTTGGTAGCATTACAGTAGCACCGGCATTTTCCAACATTGGCACAAGAAATGGGAGAACATAAGATTGTGTATAAAGATCTTCTACAGTTTCAAAGATTCTGGCTCTTTGCCATTCCCATCTTAAAAGTTTCTGTTCATAGTAGTAACCATGACTTTGCCACATAGCAATATGTCTGTTTTGAAGACCCTTACTTATATCATAAGGTAGTGATCCTTTAGTTATCAGGTTGGAGGTTTTAGGCTTACCTTTATCTCGTTTCACTTTTCTCTCAGCCTTAGCGGATTTATTTTTATCAGGATTTAAAAATGAAGGAAATAATTCTTCAATTTTGGAGCCATTGCAAAAAATACTTACTTTATTTTCCTTATATTCAGGTGGCAATAAAGTATTAACAATAGAATAAATGGTCTCTATCTGTTCTTCCCTGAGAGGATATTCTCCTAATGTAGAGTTAAAAGTGATATCTAATCTTCTTTTTTTTGAAAGGTTAACACTTTTTATCTCAATTATTCCTGTAACTTTTGCCAATGGCTTTAAATACACATTGACAGAATCTGAAATCAACTTAAACTTACTCTTTTCTTGAATTTGAGCAGTCGACTTAAAAGGTAAAATAAAAGAGACTGTCAGAATCAACAAAACTAAAGACCTTTTCATGTTTTTTCGTTATTTTATCAGACAAAAATAATTATTAAATCCATAACTTTGTAGAATAACAATAAGAGGTTATGAAATCAAAATTAAACTTAGCAAATCTGCCGACTAAAATTGAAAAGCTGAAAAGATTTTCAGAGGATTTAGGCATAAATCTCTATATCAAAAGAGATGATCAGACAGGAACTGAGTTTTCAGGCAATAAGATAAGAAAACTTGAATATGTACTTAAAGAGGTCGTTGATCTTAATTATGATGCAGTTATTACTTGCGGAGGCATTCAATCTAATCATGCGAGAGCAACAGTTGCCGCAGCAACAAAAATAGGTCTAAAATCTGTCGTTTTGCTAAGAACAGATGAGGTTCCCAAAGTAGAAGGAAACTACTTTCTTGACAAACTACTAGGTGCGGATGTACGTTTCTGTACTTCAGAGGAATATAAAAAATCCAGAGCTGAAATAATGAAAAATATAGCTTCTGAATATGCTTTAAAAGGGAAGAAAGCTTATATAATTCCTGAAGGTGCCTCATTTGGTATCGGGGCCCTTGGATATTACTCTGCTATGGAGGAGATTGTTCTTCAGGAAAAAGAAATGGGAATAAATTTTAACACTATTGTTGTAGCTACCGGTTCGGGAGGAACTTATGCTGGCCTTTATCTTGCGAATAAAATTCATGGCTACGGCAAAAGAATTATTGGGATGGCCGTATGTGATGACGCTTTTTATTTTAAAAATGTGATTAATGAAATAAGTAATGATGCACTTGAATATCTTGATGAAGAGGTGGATATTTCAAAGGATGAAATTGAAATTAATGACAAGTATATAGGCATTGGATATGCAATAAGTACTAAGGAAGAACTTGACTTCATTACAATGTTTGCCAGAAAAGAGGGTGTTATTTTAGATCCTGTCTATACAGGCAAAGCTATGAGAGGCCTTTTCAGTGAAGTGAGAAACTTAAAACTAAAAGACCCCGGAAATGTTCTGTTTATACATACCGGAGGTCTTTTTGGACTTTTCCCAAAACAAGATCAGTTTGATCTGTAAAAATCTAATTACTTCATGTAATCATAAAAAATATCTGTTGGTGGTACAAGAGTCTCTTTTATTGCTCTCGGACTTACCCATCTGATAAGGTTAAACAAGCTGCCTGCCTTATCGTTGGTTCCTGAAGCTCTCGATCCACCAAATGGTTGTTTACCTACTACAGCTCCGGTTGGTTTGTCATTTATGTAGAAGTTCCCTGCAGAATAGGTTAATTTGCTGCACAATTTCATAACTTCTATTCTGTTTTTACCAAAAACAGAACCTGTCAAACCATATGGAGATGTTGTATTGCACAGTTCAACAGCTTCCTCAAGCTTGTCATCATCGTAAACATAAACGGTAAGGAATGGACCAAATATTTCCTCTTCCATGCTCTTAAAATGAGGATCTGTAGTTTGCACCAATGTAGGAGCAATAAAATATCCGACAGATTTATTGTATGTTCCTCCAAAAATAATTTCAGCATCATTTGACTGTTTTACATATTCGATATATGAAACTATGTTGTCAAAAGATGCTTCATCAATAACTGCATTTATAAAATTACCTGAATCTCTTACATCTCCCATCTTAACCTCTTCAGACAGGGCTGTCATTTCATTTTTAATTTTTCCCCATAGTGATTGTGGAACATACATTCTGGAAGCTGCAGAACATTTCTGCCCCTGAAATTCGAAAGCACCACAAAAGGCTGCAGCAGTAACTTCATGAACATCTGCAGAAGGGTGGACAAAAATATAATCTTTGCCACCTGTTTCTCCAACTAGCCTTGGATAAGATTTGTAGGATGGCAGTTTTTCTCCAACTTGTTGCCATAAAGAGTTGAAAGTAGCATTTGAACCTGTAAAATGGAGACCGCCAAAGTCTTTTGAGTTAAGAACAACATTGCCAATAAGAGCTCCACTTCCAGGCAGGAAATTTACAACGCCGGCAGGTAACCCTGCTTCCATGAAGATTTTCATGAGCCAGTAGTTTGAAAGGATAGCAGTTGTTGCTGGTTTCCAAAGGGTTGTGTTTCCCATAAGTACTGGAGACATGTTGAGATTGCAGGCTATCGATGTAAAGTTAAATGGACTGACAGCAAACACAAATCCTTCAAGAGGTCTGTATTCCATTCTGTTTATTTGGCTGTTGGTTGAAATCGGCTGATTTTTGTATATTTCATTTGCAAAAGCAACGTTAAACCTGAAAAAGTCAATAGTTTCACAAGCAGAATCAACCTCTGCCTGGTATATGTTTTTACTTTGACCAAGCATTGTGGCAGCATTAATAGTAGCTCTGTATTTTGTTGACAGCAGTTCTGCTATTTTTAACATTATAGATGCTCTTGTCGCCCAATTTACCTCACTCCACATAGCATGAGCTTTCATGGCGGCATCTATTGCCATCTTAACCTCTTTTTCTCCTGCTTTATGATATAATGCAAGAGTATGTGAGTGATTATGAGGCATGACAACTTTTGCAGTGTTTCCAGTAAAGACCTCTTTCCCGTTAATAATAAGAGGAATTTCAACAACAGTTGAACTTTGTCTTTCAAGTTCTTTCTCAAGTGCAATCCTTTCAGGACTGCCATTTAAATATTTCAGTACCGGTTCATTTGCTGGTAGAGGAAAATTGTTAATGGAATTATTCATATCTTTATTTAAAAATTAATTCGAATGCAACAAATTTAAATAAATTTCGTCTAATTAATGGAGATTTGTAAGAGAAAAGTTTATTTATTGATATATATATATTTAATTATTTTTTATGAAAAAGTCAATATTTTTTTTAATAGCAGTACTCTTTTCAGTTGCTGCTTCTGCCCAGCAGATCACAAAAAGTTTTGTGGCTGATGATTTTACCGGAATAACAGCCGCAAGTGTGTTTGACATTGAACTTATAAAATCACCTGTAGAATCCGTAGTAGTTACAGCTGACCGAGAAGTTATGAATTATGTTAATATAAAGGTAGTAATGGGACAGCTTAATCTTAAAATTGATACTGATAAGATGCCAAGAATTCTTAAAAAAAATCTTAAATCCGTGAAAGTTAAAATTAATATGAAAAATGAGCTTTCTTGGCTTTCTCTTTCCGGGGCTTGTAAATTAACATCCTCGTCTAATTTTACTCCACAGAATTTCAAGGGACAGATCAGTGGTGCATCTTCTATTTGTGGTCTTGAAATCACGAGCGAAAGTGCACGTATTTCAATAAGTGGTGCTTCTTCAGTGTCCATGAGGGGCAAAATAAATATTGCAGATTACGAATTGTCGGGAGCCAGTAATGCAGTTATGAATCAAGAAATTTCGACACTTTCAGTAAAGTGCAGTGGAGCATCAAAGATTGACTTTAAAGGTAGTATTGCCAGTTTGGATTTAAAACTTTCAGGTTCTTCAGAAGCGAAATTGAAAGGTAGTGGAGAGGAGATAAGAACTCAGATTTCAGGAGCTTCAAAATTAATTGCCGTTGAATTTGCTGCCAATGAGGCATATATTACCATAAGTGGTGTTTCAAAGGCTGTAGTCAATGTCTCAAAAACACTTGAGGCGGAGATCTCGGGAAGCTCACATCTTGAATACAAGGGTTCTCCGGTCATAAATAATGTTTCGGTCAATTCAATTTCAAACTTCAAAAAGATATACTAATCTTCGTTTTTTATTACCTTTATAAAAAATAAAAAAAGGTAATATGGACTTCCAGAAACTGCATAGAAATGCTTTTGTCCTTGATTCTCATTGTGATTCTCCATTAAAACTCTATGACGGAGTTGATATGGGTAAAAGAAACGACCAGGGACATTTTGATTTTATAAGGATGAAAGAGGGTGGAGTAGATGCGATATTTTTTGCTATTTACACATCCAATAAGCTTGATCCTGATGCTGCAACAAGAAAGGCACTGCAACTTATTGCAAGGAGCTATGATGCTATTGAGCAAAATGAAGACAAGGTTGCTGCAGCACTTAGCGTCGAAGATGCTTTTGAATTGAAAAAAAGGGGATTGGGAGCTATTTTCTTTGGTATGGAAAACGGACTTCCTATTCAAAAGGATCTTTCCTTACTAAGACTTTTTTATGATATGGGAATTCGTTATATGACTCTCACACATGCAGGCAATAATGATATTTGTGATTCATGTGGTTCTCCTGAGAAGAAATGGCATGGTCTAAGTCCCTTTGGTAAAAAAGTCGTAAAAGAGATGAACAGGTTGGGAATGATTATTGATGTTTCTCATATTTCTGACGAATCTTTCTATGACGTTTTAAAATATTCAAAAAAACCTGTTGTAGCAACTCATTCATGTTGCAGAGCAATAGCAGATCTTCCAAGAAATATGAGTGATCAGATGATCAAAGATTTAGCAGCTCATGGCGGAGTCATCCAAATTAATTTTTATCCTCCTTTTTTGAATAAGGATTATGCAGATAAATTTTGGCCTTTATGTGATGCTTTTGAAGCAGCAGAGACAAAATTCAAAAAAAATCCCAAAAAGTATGAGGCAGAATATAAAAAGGCTTTGTCTGATATGATGGCATTAAAAAGACCTTCATATACAGAGGTTGTTGATCACATTGACCATGTAGTTAAACTTGTAGGTGTTGACAGTGTTGGTATTGGGTCTGATTTTGATGGCATTGAAGTTACACCAGAAGGTCTTGAAGGGGTTGATAAACTTCCTGTTATTACAAAGGAACTTGTGAAAAGAGGTTATACTGAAGAGAATATTTACAAAATACTTGGAGGTAATTTTCTTAGAATAATGGATCTAAATTTTTAAAATAATGAATAAAACTGCATTGATTACAGGAGCAACATCCGGAATAGGAGAGGCTGTTGCTGAAGCATTTGCCAAAGAAAAATTCAGATTAATTCTCACAGGCAGAAGAGTTGAAAGGTTAAATTCTTTAACAAGTCGTCTGGTTAAAAAATATGAAGTAAATGTACTGCCACTGAATTTTGATGTTAGAGAAATGGTTCAGGTTGAAAAGCATCTTCTCAATTTGCCACAAGAGTGGCAGCATATTGACATATTGATTAACAATGCGGGTCTTGCTGTAGGATTAAGCCCTTTGAACGAGGGTGTCATTGATGATTGGGAAAGGATGATTGATACAAACATCAAAGGACTTCTCTATGTTAGCAAGATTGTTTCAAATTTAATGATTGAACATGGTGGTGGGCACATTGTGAACATAGGCTCAATTGCAGGTAAAAGTGTTTATCCAAACGGAAATGTTTATTGTGCGACCAAATATGCAGTTGATGCTCTATCAAAAGGCATGATGATGGATTTTATCCAGAAGAACATAAAAGTATCTCAGGTTTGTCCTGGTGCAGTTGAGACTGAATTTTCAAAAGTTCGTTTTAAGGGAGACGAAAAACGAGCAGCAGCAGTATATGAAGGATTTGAACCATTGAATGCTTCTGATGTTGCAGATTTGATTTTATATATAGTTAAGGCTCCAGCGCATGTAAACATTAGTGACGTAGTAATATTACCTGCAGCACAGGCATCTCCCACTATTTTTTGTCGGAAGTAGTATCAAGCCATCCGGCTTCTTTAAATATTTTATCCAGTTTTGAAGCAGTTAATTCTCTGTCTCTGTCATTTCTATTTGAAAAAATGAGATAGAGAATTTTATTGTCAGGATATCTTCCTGCATATATCTGAAAGCCACCATTATCACCAGTATGAAACACTTTAACGGGATAACCTGGCTTTTCTTCTATAAACCATCCATATCCGTAGGATGTATATGGCATATCTTTAATGGATATTTTAGGAGAATGAGCGGTGTTTTTCATCTGCTCACTGATAAGTTTGTTGTCTCTTAATGCAATTTCCCACTTTGCAAATTCTCTTGTCGAAGTATAAATGCCTCCATCAGCCTTAGTTGCAAAAAAGGACTCTTCTCCAAAATCAAATTCTCCAAAGTTGTTTGAGATTGAATCTAACAAATATCCATGTGCCATTCTTGGAATATCTTTTCCTGCCTCAAAATATGTGGTTTCATCCATACCACACGGTAGAAAGATTTTATTCTTCATAAAAGTATCGAACTGCATACCTGAAGCCTTCTCAATGATTGTGTATAATAATTGAAAAGTTGGATTCATATATTCGTAATCAGATCCTGGCTCAAAATTGAGAGTATCGAGATTCTTCATATATGAATAGGAATCAACATCTGTAGCGGTCAGAACAAAATTCCTATTACTCCGATCTCTCGCATCGGGAATTCCTGATGTGTGAGATAACAAGTGTTTTATCTTTATTTTTTCGAAAAAATCAGCTTTAAAATCAGGGAACCACTTTTTTACATTATCATCTAATGAAAGTTTCCCCTCCTCTGCAAGCATCATTACTGCTACTGCCGCAAATTGCTTAGAAACAGAAGCTATATTAAAAAAAGTATTTCCATCAATTTTTGTCATTTTCTCCAAATCTGCAATTCCATAACCCTTGTCAAAAACAATAGAATCCCCTTTCATAATTAAAACAGCTGCGCCTGGCTCATTAGAAGGATAGAGAGATTGAAAGAGAGAGTCAATCTTATTAACAGTCAAAACGTCTGTCTCTTTGTTGTTTGAAGTACATGAAGTCAACATACTTGATATTATTAATAAAAACACGACTATATTTCTCATAAACAATAAAATATAATATTATGTTACAATTAGGTTACCTTATATAACAGACATATTACTTCAGCTGTAAACCAAGTTTTAACCTTATAAAGTTTAATGCTTCCGCAGAAAATCTTTCGATATTGTTATTTCTGTTTCCATTGAAAACTTTCATTTGGCTTTCGAGAAAATTGGGACCGGAAATTGCTATCCATACAGTGCCAACTGGTTTGTCTGTTGAACCTCCTGAAGGACCTGCGATTCCAGATGTGGCAATTGAAAAGTCGCTGTTCATTAATTTGCGCACATTTTCAGCCATTTCTTCAACGCATTTAGCACTTACTGCTCCAAAATTATTAATAGTTTCTTCTTTTACATTGAGAATATTCATTTTTATGCTGTTGTCATAAGCTATAATTCCACCCTTAAAATAAACTGATGACCCAGGTATAGATGTAAGGATTGACGCAATTCTTCCTGAAGTACAAGATTCTGCTACAGAAATAGTTTTATGGTTGTATGTAAGATATTTAGATAAAACTGACTCAAGGGACTCATCTCCTTCTCCATAAATAGCATTTCCAAGAATTTGTTTGAGCTTAGCTACTTCTTTTTCAACTAATTGAGCATTGTTATTTAAATCCCCACCATAAATAGATAATCGCAATTTGACTCCAGAGTGTGGATTTGGAAGATATGCCAGTTTGATTTCGTCAGGTAGGTTATCCTCCCAATTTTCAATCATAGAAGCCAGAGTAGACTCAGGAATTCCAAAAGTCAAAAGTGTTCTGTGGTATATAGAATCTATTTTAAATTCGTTTTTTAAAGTTTCAATTACTGCAGGTAACATATGTTCCATCTCATATGGTACACCGGGCAAAGAGAATAGAAACACATTCTTATTTCTTTTGTTAAGTCTGAATATCATACCTGGCGCTGTTCCCAACCTGTTGATTATTACTTCACAACACTCAGGTACAAGAGCCTGATCTCTGTTAAGTTTAGTAAGAGCTATATGTCTTTTATTGCATATATCTTCAATTAACCTTGCTTGATTAATATCATATTTGTATTGCTCACAGTTGCAAAGTTTTGCCAGAGCTTTCTTAGTTATGTCGTCTTTGGTAGGGCCCAGACCTCCTGTGACAATTATTATATCACTTGTTTTATAACATTCTTGTATGGATGAAATAATTTCATCCTCATCATCTTGGACTGAAATTATTTTATTTACTTTAACTCCAATACTGTTTAATTCCTTAGCTATTATTGCAGAGTTAGTGTCCACAATCTGACCTATTAGTATCTCGTCTCCGATTGTGCAGATTGATGCATTCAACATTTTACTGATTGTTAGATAAGTGTTTAAGTATCTTTTTTACAAAACCAGGACCATTATATATGAATCCGGTATATATTTGAATTAATGAAGCTCCAGCATCAAGCATCTCTTTGGCTCTTTCTACCGTTGTAATGCCTCCAACAGCAATTATTGGAAACATTCCACCACTTTTTCTATGAATATATTTAACTATTTCAAGAGTTTTATTGAACAACGGTTCGCCACTAAGACCGCCGTCTCCGATCTTTTTTAGGATATCTTTGCTAGTCTTGAGAGATTCTCTTGAAGTTGTAGTATTAGTTGCCACAATTCCGTCTATTCCAGAAATAAGTATCAATTCTATTATTTCGTCTAATTGATCAAATGTAAGATCTGGAGATACTTTTATCAATATTGGACGATATTCGTCATTAAATTTACGAATTGCAGTAAGCCTGTCAATGATTTCTGATAAAATGTTAATATCCTGAAGTTTAACTAATCCTTTAACATTTGGACACGAAATGTTTAAAACAAAATAATCTACAAAATCATAAAGCTGAGTAAATGATTTTTCATAATCAAGAGCAGCCGTTTCATTTGAACATGAGGTATTTTTACTGATATTACCACCAACAATAATTTTAGGTTTATGTGTTTTTAGATGTTTTATAGCGTTTTTTACACCTTTATTGTTGATTCCCATTCTATTTATAATGGCATTATCTTCCACCAGTCTAAATACTCTTGGACGTGGATTGCCAATTTGTTCTACTGGAGTAAGAGACCCAATCTCAATAAAACCAAATCCCAGATTAGCAAGATCGTTGTACATCTCTCCATTTTTATCAAATCCGGCAGCTAATCCTAGTGGATTTTTAAATTTAAGACCAAATACCTCTTTCTCGAGTTTTTCGTCATTATATGAGAATATCCACCTTATAAAAGTTCCTGAAAAGGGTAGATATCTTAGGAACTTCAGTAAATTCAAGGTCATATTGTGAGCCAATTCAGGAGGAAATCGGAAAAGAAGAGGTCTAAGAATTTTATACATTATAAATCCTTTTTTGCAAAGGTAGAAATTAATTGTCATTGTCAGCTTTAATCCTCTCATGTTTGAAATCAGAGAATGTACCATCAGAGTAGATCAAGATTATCTTTATGAGACGGCGATTATTCTGGGCTTCTATCTTTTCAGAATCATTTATCAAAATCTCAGGAGGTTGATAATCTTCTTTTTCTTTTTCATCACTTTGATATTCAGCTTTATTAGCATATAAACTTGAGTCAAAGTTTTCTTTATACATATTGCCTTTTCCTGTAATAAGCCATTCTGCATTAAGAGAAGGAAATTTCAATAATAACTTTTGAATAAAATCAAAGCTTGGTTTATTTCTTCCAGATAAAATGTGTGACATCCCAGAACGTTGTATTCCAAGAATATCTGATAATTTGGAAGAAGATAATTGTTCCGAATTTAGGAATTGCTGTAAACGTTCTTTCATGATCAAAGATTGTTTTTACAAATGTAATCATTAAATTAATTACATGTGTAACAATCTACAGTTGTACAAATGTAAACAGTACAAATGAGAATTTTTTAAATGAATTTACTATAATTTAATAATTAAATACTTATCATTTATTGATAAATCTTAACAAATGGTTTATATGAGACTTATAAATACTTGGTAAACAATGATTAATAATTGTATTATATCACTTTTATCAATAATTTATGGTAAAATATTACAAAACTAATAAAATAACCTATGTTTTAACTTTAGATAAATTAAGTAAATATCTGGTTACTAATACTAAATCATAATAGGATTATTTTAAAATACACATATGTAAACAACCGAATTTGAAAAACATATATAACTTTTAAAGGCAATTTATTTGACATCTGTAAACAGTAATGTTGCATTAATTTGATTACATATGTAATTTAAAGTGAAAAATAATTTCTATATTTCATACATGTGGACATTTGTATAAATTTGCAAGAAAAAATATTTTGATACCCAAAATTAAAATTAGTGATTACACTTACATTTTGCCTGATAGCAAAATAGCAAAATACCCTCTTCAAAGTCGTGAAGACTCCAAGGTTTTAATATTTGAAAATGGACTGATATCAGATTCGAAATTTTCAAATCTCGATGCGATATTGCCTGAAAAATCGATTATGGTGTTGAATAACACAAAGGTTGTTCCTGCAAGACTAATTTTTCAAAAAAAAAGCGGAGCCCATATTGAGATTCTTTGTCTAGAACCTTATTTTCCTGCGGAATATAATCAATCCTTTGCCCAGAACAAGTTTTGTACTTGGAAATGTTTGGTAGGTAACAGCAAGAGATGGAAGGAAGGCTATGTTTATTTTTATTCAAATGGAAATGCAGAATTAGAACAATATGATCTAAAAGCAAAAGTAGTCGGTAAGGAAAATGATAAAACTTTGGTTGAGTTTTCCTGGAATGATGGAATTATCTTTTCAGACTTGATGGATAAATGTGGTAAAGTGCCTATTCCTCCCTATCTAAATCGCGAAGCAGAAGATTTAGACACTGATCGATATCAGACTCTTTACGCACAAATACGCGGTTCAATAGCGGCACCTACTGCAGGCCTTCATTTTTCCGAAGATGTTTTAAAAAAAATTAGTGAAAAAGGAATAGAAATAGAAAACATCTGTTTACATGTTGGTGCAGGCACATTTATTCCCGTTAAATCTGAATTTATCAGTGATCATAATATGCATTCGGAACTGTTTTCAATTACAAAAAATACTATTCAAAATTTAATCAATAAAGGTGATAAAAAGATAATTGCTGTTGGGACAACTTCAACAAGAACACTTGAATCACTTTATTATCTAGGAGTTAATTGTATTGAAAATAAAAGTATCGAACCTATAAAACAATGGGATCCGTATAACAAAAATTATAAATACTCTACAAATGAAGCATTGGAAGCTTTGCTTGAATGGATGAATAAGAATAAAAGAGATTATATTGAAACTAAAACCGGTATAATAATTGTCCCTGGTTTTCAATTCAGGATAGTCGATGTTTTGATTACAAACTTTCATCAGCCCAATAGCACTCTTTTACTATTAATTGCCGCTTTTGTAGGTGATTATTGGAGAGAAATTTATAGTTATGCATTGGCAAACAATTTCAGATTCTTGAGTTATGGCGATAGCTCAATACTGTTCAGGTAAGTTTACTAATAATATTTAAGTATTTCAGCACTTTGTGAGCCCAACTTGATAGCATTGGGCCAGAAGAATGAAGATTGGGAGCTATGTTCATTATTTGTTGTTCTGCAATTTTAAAATACTCTTTATCTCCTGTAATTTCATAAAAGGATAGAAGATTACCGGCCATAATAGAATTAGCAGAAGGTTTCAAAAAATCTATATTTGACTCTCTTTTAAATGGAATAGTATTCGGCTCAATTGAACACTCTGATTTATTGAACATTCCGTTTTCAGGTTTATAAAAATGGGTCATAACAAAATCGATATATTTTTTGGCATAATCAAAAAGCTTTTGATTTTTACAGTTGTCTGATTTATAAAGCTCTATAAGGGCAGCTATAAAATCTGCATAATCTGATAGATAACCGGGAATATTGCTTTTGTTACAGCAGCAATATCGATATAGTCTACCGTCAGAATGACTGTTATTTATTAAAATATATTTAACGATATTTAATGCCGTTTCATATAATGATCTATCATTTAGCATTAGTGAAGAAGATGCGAGAGATTCAGCTAATTGCGACATGTATGATGTAATCTCTCTTCTGTCTGCAAAGTACCCTATATGTTCAGTTCTTCTAATTTTAAGTTTTTCAATTTCATCGTCACTGAGAATTGAATATGTTCTCGAAGTTCTGGCAGGAATTTGTTTTAAATGTTTATCTGCAAGAGGATCAAGGCTAAGAGCAATTGCAACATCAATATATCTTTCGGGAAACATAATCATTAATTCATTAATTGAATATTTATAATAATTGACTTCGTCGAGAGAGCTTGTAATTGTTGTACTGCTTTTATAACCACCCGATTGTGTCGCTAATTCATCTTTGATGAATTTATAAGTCATCAAAGATGTTATTTTATATGATTCCTTTTTGAAATAATCATGTGCATTTGCATATAAATTAATAAAATGAGCATTATCTTCTAAAGTCTTTTCATAAAAAGGTTCTTTACAACTATAATCTTTTGCTTGTTTGAAAAAACCACCTCCGATAGGATCAAAAACAGAAGAAAATTGCAAATGATCAAGCATCGATTCAATTTTGTCAGATATGGTTTTATCCTTATAAAACTTTAAATATTCAACAATTGTCAACAGCATACTTGGATTGGGGGTAAAAGGAGTGATCTGATATATAAAATCATTTTCAGCTATTCCTTTAGACCATTGATGCATATATGTATCTAAGATTTTAGAACTAATAGTGGAAGGAGATACTTTTTCTGTTATTATTCCTGTGTTTAATGCGCTTTTTGACAGCTCTTCTGAAAGTTGTTTAAGAAGATACTTTTTATTTTTTTTTGCTTCAACAATACTTCCTGCAACTTCCAGAAAATATTCAGGATTACAATCAGAAAAACAAATGATTGGTTTTCTGTCCGGCATAACAAATAAGTTCATAGGCCCAAACGAAAAATCCTGATTAAGAAACAACAGGTCTAGTGCTATAAGATATGATTCAGGGCTACTTTCTTTATCTTCAACGATACATATAAAATTATCATTCAAAATATTAATTACTCTTGGATCAGAAAAGAGACGTTCTGCCATTTCTCTTACTTTCATATTGCTTATATAACCAATATGTTGAAAAATTAGCTTATCCTCTTTTTCGGCTTTTTCAATTAATTTTTGGTCCAAATACGGATACCAATCAATTCCTTTATCAAACAGTAATTTTAAGTATGGAGAACATGTGTTAAACATCATGTATATTAATTTGTCAGTAAAGAAATGTTAATGATTGTACAACAATTCGATGTTTATTTTGTTCATTAAACATAAGGGTAGGAAGATTTTCTCTGAATATAATCTTGATTTGGAAGAAAAATGATTATTTTTGCATATGGAAAATGAAAAATTTAGCGAAATAAGACCATTTAATGACTTTGAAACAAGAGAGGCAATGTTGCGTATTTCCAAACATCCTTTGCTCTCTCCCGTTATTCAATATCTTTTTCCAGATAAAAATCTATACGAAATGAGAGAGCTTATAGCATCTCTCAAGACAGTGGATGAATTCCAGGCTAAAGTCATGTCAGATGTCATACAGAAGATAATTTCTGATACCTCTAGAAATCTCACATATTCTGATGTTGAACGTTTTAAGGACAACAAGAAGCATTTGTTTATTTCCAATCACAGGGATATTTTGCTTGATTCAGCTATTATTCAACTGATTTTTTTCGTAAATGGCATTCAAACTTCAGAAATGGCTGTCGGAGATAATCTTATTACTGATGTTTTCATTGAAGATATTGCACGTTCTAACAAGATGATTAAGGTTGAAAGAAATAAAAATCCTCGTGATTTTTATAACTCTTCAATACTACTTTCGCATTATATTCGTGAAACAATAACAAGTGGACGTAGTTCTGTGTGGATTGCTCAAAGAAATGGGCGTACCAAAGATGGTAACGACATGACAGAACAGGGACTTCTCAAAATGTTCGATATGAGTGCTCCTTCGGGAGATTTTGTCGAGGATTTTAATGATTTGTCAATTGTACCAGTTTCCATATCATATGAATATGAACCTTGTGATATCTTGAAAGCTAAGGAACTCTACATTTCAAGAAGAAGAAAGTATGAAAAAGCTCCTGGTGAAGATCTGAACAGCATTCTTACCGGAATTATGCAGTTTAAAGGCAATATTCATGTGAATTTTTGTGACACAATTACCCGTGAAGAGTTAACATGGTGTTCAAATATGGAGAAAAATGATCGTTATAAAAATCTTTCAGAGATTATAGACAGAAAGATCATCAGTTCATACAAGCTTAGTAAAAATAATTACATTGCTTATGATTTGCTTAATCATAGCAATAAATACTCTTCTTATTATTCCGAATCTGACAGGCAGTCTTTTTTAAGTTATATCAATTATAAACTCTCAGGTATTGATGAGGGGCAAAAAGAGATAGAGGAAATCTTCCTAACAATATACTCTGGGCCTGTTTTTAACAATGAAAGGATAGAAGTAACGGATAGATAGCAACCTGCTATTATGTTATAGCCAGGTGTTCTATGAAATGTAACTACGATGTTGTTAGAAACAACTTGTTAGTTACATTCTCTATTGGTGAAATAGTTAACCTGATCATTACAAAAAATAATATACTGTATAAAAATTAATAAAAATCTTTAAAAAATGAATAAGTTAATTAATCTTGAAGAGGCCGTGTCAAAAATAAAAAGCGGTATGACTGTTATGGTTGGAGGATTTCTTACCAAAGGTGGTCCAAATTTATTCATGGAGACTCTTGCCGACACAGATGTTAGCAATCTAACTTTAATTTGCAATGATTCGGCCTATGTAGACAGAGGACTTGGTAAATTGATTGCAAATAAAAAGGTAAAAAAATTGATTGTATCCTATATAGGATCAAATTCTGCTGCAATCGATTTAATGAATTCTGGAGAGATGGAGGTTGAATTTTCTCCACAGGGGACCCTTATTGAAAGGATTCGTGCTTATGGTGCCGGGTTGGGAGGTGTATTGACTCCAACAGGTTTAGGTACTATTGTCGCAAATAATAAAGAAATAATTAACATAGACGGCAAGGAATATCTTTTAGAAAAGCCACTCAAGGCTGATGTTGCAGTTGTTGGGGCTTCCATATCTGATACTATTGGAAATCTATTTTATAAAGGAACTAAAAGGAACTTTAATCCTGTAATTGCAATGGCTGCAGATATAGTTATTGTTGAGCCTGAAAAAATTGTAGAATGTGGTGATATTGAGCCAGAACATGTGCATACCCCTGCTATATTGATAGATTACATTATTTCAAAAAATTAATAAAATATATTATGTCTAAAAAATCAATGATTCGTATGAGGATGAGTTCTCATGATGCTCACTATGGTGGAAATTTAGTTGATGGAGCAAAAATTCTTGAACTGTTTGGTGATGTTGCTACGGAACTTCTTATTCAACATGATGGTGACGAAGGATTATTTAAAGCCTATGATAACATAGAGTTTATAGCACCTGTATATGCAGGCGACTACATTGAAGCTACAGGAGAGATTGTTTCTGTTGGTAATACTTCTAGAAAAATGGAATTTGTTGCTAAAAAGGTAATAGTTCCAAGACCTGATGTTTCACCATCAGCAGCAGATATTCTCGAAGAGCCCGTTATTGTTTGCAAAGCGAGTGGTACTTGTGTAACACCTAAGTCTTGTCAAAGAAAATAGATAATTATAAAAATTATAATTATATGGAAAAGTTAATTATTACAGCCGCTATATGCGGGGCGGAAGTGCTCAAAGAGCACAATCCTGCTGTTCCTTATACAGTAGAGGAGTGTGCAAGAGAGGCTAAATCGGCATACGATGCCGGTGCAAGTATAATTCATCTTCATGTTAGAACAGATGATGGAACTCCTACTCAGGATAAAAATAGATTTAAGGAGGTAATGGATGCAATCTATAAATTGTGTCCTGATGTTATTATTCAACCGTCTACAGGTGGTGCTGTAGGTATGACTAATGATGAAAGACTTTGGCCTACAGAACTTCATCCCGAAATGGCTACTCTTGATTGCGGTACTCTTAATTTTGGAGGAGATGAAATCTTTGAAAACACTGAAAATACTATTAAGTATTTTGGGACAAAGATGATTGAAAGGGGAATTAAGCCAGAACTCGAAGTATTTGACAAAAGTATGATTGATATGGCATTGCGTCTTCACAAGAAAGGATATATTCTAAGTCCTATGCATTTTGACTTTGTAATGGGCGTGAATGGTGGTATCTCAGGAGAATTAAGAGACTTCGTTTTTTTAAGAGGTAGTCTTCCTCCAGATGCTACTTATACAGTTGCAGGAGTTGGAAGATTTGAATTTCCACTTGCTGTTGCTGCCATTATTGATGGTGGCCATGTCAGGGTAGGATTTGAAGACAATGTTTATTTGTCCAAGGGAGTTCTTGCAAAATCAAATGGGGAGCTGGTTTCAAAAGTTGTAAGATTGGCCGGAGAACTGGGTCGTGATATAGCATCACCTTCTGAAGCCCGCAAAATTTTGGGATTAAAAGAAAAGTAAAATGAATATTAAAATTAAAAAAGCAATTTAATAATAAATCAATATGAAAAAAGGTAATAAATATGGGATTCACAGAGTCATAGAACCAAAAGGAGTTCTACCTCAACCGGCTAACAAGCTTGATAATAACATGGATGAGATATATGATAATGAAATACTTATCGATGTCAAGACTTTAAACATTGATTCTGCTAGTTTTACACAAATTGAAGAGCAAGCTGGAGGTGACAAGGCTAAAATAGCTGAAATAATGATGGATATAGTAGCAAAGCAGGGAAAGCACAGAAATCCTGTTACAGGATCAGGTGGCATGTTGTTAGGTGTTGTCGAGAAAATAGGAGATGCGCTTATTGGCAAAACAGATTTGAAAGTTGGCGATAAAATTGCTACACTTGTCTCTCTCTCTCTTACTCCCTTAAGAATTGATAAAATTAAGGAGATTCGTTCAGATGTTGACCAGGTTGATATAGAAGGTAAGGCTATTTTGTTCGAAAGTGGAATATATGCTAAAATTCCTGATGATATGCCTGAAAAACTTGCTCTTTCTGCTCTTGATGTTGCCGGAGCTCCAGCACAGACAGCAAAACTGGTTAAGCCTGGTGACACAGTTTTGATTATAGGCGCTGGCGGAAAGTCAGGTATGCTATGTTGCTATGAGGCAAAAAAGCGGGCAGGAGTTACAGGAAAAGTAATAGGTATGTGTCATAGTGAAAAGAGCACTCAGAGACTTAGGGATTTGGACTTATGTGATTATGTTTTCTCAGGCGATGCAACACAACCGGTCGCTATTCTTGAAAAAATTGAAGAGATTACAAAAGGAGAAATGTGTGATATTACTATAAATAATGTAAATATTACTGATACTGAGATGACCTCTATTCTTTGTACAAAAGATAAAGGTATTGTTTATTTCTTCTCTATGGCTACAAGCTTCACAAAGGCAGCTCTTGGAGCAGAAGGAGTTGGCAGTGACGTTACCATGATTGTTGGAAATGGATACACTAAGGGACATGCTGCAATAACTCTTCAAATATTAAGAGAAAGTGAGAAGCTAAGAAAAGTGTTTACAGAACTTTATGCATAGTTTCTTTTATGACAAAAGCTTGCAGATATGGAACTCATAGAGTGATTTCCCCTGTTGGTACACTTCCTCAACCGGCCTATAAGCTGGATAATACCATGAGAATATATGAGAATGAGGTATTGATTGATGTTAAGACTCTTAACATTGATTCTGCATCTTATACTCAGATAAAAAAAGCTTGTAATGCTGATGCAGAGAAGATGAAGCAAATGATACTATCAATTGTTGAAGAAAGAGGGAAATTACAAAATCCTGTTACTGGTTCGGGAGGGATGTTAATCGGTACAGTTAAGGAGATAGGAAATGAATTTCCTGCAAACAGGCTTAAAGTGGGAGACAGGATTGCAACTCTTGTCTCTCTCTCTTTGACCCCTTTGAAGATTTATTCAATTGAAAAACTATCTCCTGATTCGGATCAAGTTGATGTTAAAGCTGAAGCTATTCTTTTTGAAAGTGGACTTTATGCAATTTTACCTGACGATATACCAGAGAAACTTGCCCTTGCAGTACTCGATGTAGCAGGAGCACCTGCCCAGGTGGACAGACTAGTTACAGAAGGAGATATCGTATGTATTATTGGTGGAGGCGGCAAGTCGGGTATTCTTTGCTGTTATCAGGCAATGCAAAATGTAGGACCTTACGGTAAAGTGATAGTCGTTGAATATTCAAAAGAGAATGCTCAAAGAATTATTGACATGAATCTTGCGACTGATGTGATAATTGCTGATGCTACCAATGTTATGGATGTTTACAACAAAGTAATGGCTGTTACCGGAGGCAGGGGATGTGATGTTACTGTAAATAATGTTAATGTACCTTCTACTGAGATGACCTCCATTCTTGTAACAAAGGGGCAGGGATATGTTTACTTTTTTTCAATGGCGACAAGTTTTACAAAAGCTGCATTGGGAGCTGAAGGAGTGGGGAAAGACATTAATCTTATTGTTGGCAATGGTTATGCAAAAGGACACGCCAATCTTACTCTCAATATTTTGAGAGAATCTAAACCAATACGTGAATTATTCGAAAAAATTTATACCTAATTATGGCAGTTGATAGAAGAAAAATTTTATTTCCGGAAGTTTCCGATGAACAGTGGAATGACTGGAAATGGCAAGTTAAAAACAGAATTGAGACTCTTGAAGATCTCAAAAAATATATTAAATTGACAGCCGAAGAGGAGGAAGGTGTTAAGAAGTCACTTGAAACTCTTAGAATGGCTATAACTCCTTATTATCTTTCATTGATTGATCCAGACAACCCTGATTGTCCTATCAGGAAACAGGCAATCCCTACAGGAGCAGAGACATATCGCTCTGCAGCAGACCTTGTTGATCCTCTTCATGAAGACGAGGATTCTCCGGTGCCCGGGTTGACTCACAGATATCCTGACAGAGTTTTGCTTTTGATAACCGATATGTGTTCCATGTACTGTAGACACTGTACTCGTAGAAGATTTGCCGGCCAAAAGGATGATGAATCTCCTGCAAATAATATTGACAGGGCAATAGATTACATAGCAAGAACACCGCAAGTCAGGGATGTCCTTTTGTCTGGAGGTGACGCTCTAATGGTTTCGGATGCTAAGCTTGAATCTATTATCAAAAGATTACGTGCTATTCCACATGTTGAAATTATCAGAATTGGCACCAGAACGCCGGTTGTTTGTCCTCAGAGAATTACTGACAAGCTTGTTGACATGCTTAAGCAGTATCACCCAATATGGCTAAATACACATTTCAATCATCCAAATGAGGTTACTCCAGAGTCAATTGCTGCATGTGAAAAGATGGCAAATGCAGGTATCCCTCTTGGAAATCAATCCGTGTTGCTTAGAGGCGTAAATGATTGTGTTAATATAATGAAAAAACTTGTTCATCTTCTTGTTAAGATGAGAGTTCGACCATATTACATATATCAATGCGATCTCTCGATGGGACTCGAACACTTTAGAACTCCTGTATCAAAAGGAATTGAGATTATTGAAGGGTTGAGAGGTCACACTTCAGGATATGCTGTTCCAACTTTTGTTGTAGATGCACCCGGAGGAGGTGGGAAAATACCAGTTATGCCAAACTACTTGATTTCTCAATCTCCGGGCAAGGTTATTTTGAGAAATTATGAGGGTGTAATAACAACTTATACCGAACCTGATAATTATGTAAATCAATGCCACTGTCCGGATTGCATTAAAAATGAAGCCGTTGAAGGAGTTTCTGCCTTATTGAAAGGACAAAAACTCTCTATTGAACCAGAACATCTTATTAGGAAGGAAAGGTCACATAAACATTAATAATCCAATGTCACTTGTTCAGGTCGTTCTTAAATACAGGAGTCTCTCAATAGTAGGTATGGAAAAAAATACCGGTAAAACCGAGTGTTTTAATTACCTCGTCCGCAAATTGCCTGATGAATGTTTAAATATTGCTGTAACATCAATAGGTCTTGATGGTGAAAGAGTTGATTCTGTTACAGGAACAAAAAAACCTGAGATTTTGCTCAGAAGAGGAATGTACTTTGCGACAAGCGAGAAATTATATAAAAAAAGAGAAATCCTGTCTGAGGTTGTAAATGTTAGTGAATCATCAGGATCCTTGGGCAGGACTATTACAGCTAAAGCATTGGCATCGGGCAAGGTTATGCTTGCAGGTCCTCCTGCTACTGTGCAGTTGAAAAAGTGGATGGAAGAAATGACAATAAAGTTTAAAACTAGAATGTGTATCATTGATGGAGCAATTTCGAGAATGAGTTTGGCTTCGCCTGCCGTTTCTGAAGCAATGATTTTGACAACAGGAGCTGCTTTATCAATGAATATTGACAGTCTTGTACAGAAAACAAGTCGTATGGTTGATCTAATAAAACTTCCTGTTACACAGACCAGCTCATATGAAATGCTGAAAATAATCAGTAAGGGTATCTGGGGAATTATTTGTGGAGGAGAACTAATTGACCTCAATATCTCGTCTTCACTTGAAATTGAAAAGGTTGATACAGATTTGCTGAGCAAATTAGAAGCAATATTTATTTCAGGTGCTTTAACTGACATTTTCCTAAAGATTTTGACAGATAGAATTGATGTAAGCAGCTTAGAAATTATTGTAAGAGATTTTTCAAGAATATTTGCTGATCACAGAACGCTTTTTAATTTTGAACGTAGAGGCGGAAAAATAAGAGTTCTTCAAAAGAGCAACCTTATAGCAGTATGTGTTAACCCTGTTTCACCAAACGGAGCCATACTTAACTCAGAGAGATTGTGTTCAGAGCTCTCAAAAGTTATAAAACTTCCTGTTTACGATATTATTAGAGAAGATTATGAAGCTTAGAACTTTTTTGGACTCGCAGTCGAGTTTTAGATTTTTTGTAGAGAGGCTGAATATCAGTTCCTCACATGCACGTAATGTTTTGTTGGATACTCAATTTCCGGACACTCTTAAGGAGATTAAATCTGCTTATCAATCTCTCAAAACTTTTTATGACCAGTTTATCAAAGAGGGAAAATTTAAATATACAATTCTCAATGTCCAGGAAAAACTTTCTGAAGTTAGAGATATTAGAGGATCTCTATCAAGGCTTGAAAAAGGGAATCTGTTGGATGATATAGAACTTTTTGAAATTAAATCAATTTCACTTATTTCAGAAGACATAAAGCATATATTTAATGAAACAGGCATAAATACTGAATATTTAAATTTTTATGATTTGTCACCTGTTGTAGAAATACTTGACCCTGAAGGTAACAGGATTAATTCTTTTTATGTTTATGATGTGTATTCTGAAGAGCTTGCATTGATTCGAAAAGAATTAAAATCAAAGGAAGTATTTGATGAAGAGTTGTATTATAAAGCATCCTTAATAGAAGAAAAAGTTAGAGAGAGATTGTGTTCAGATCTGATTAAATATGTTGAATTGATAGGAGATTCACTTAAAACTCTTGCAAATTTGGATTTAATCATAGCCAAAGCTTTGCAAGTAAAGGAGTTAAATCTTTGTTTTCCTGATTATTCCAAAGGAACTATCAATTATAAAGCTCTTGTTAATCCAGAAATTGAGGAATATTTATCGAAAGAAGGAAAAGAATTTCAACCTGTTGATATTTCGATCGAAATTCAAAAACCACTATTGATTACAGGAGCCAACATGGGTGGGAAAAGTGTGTCTCTCAAATCTCTTTTCACAGCTCAACTGTTATTTCAATTTTCTTTTGGAATACCTGCCAAAAATGCTTCTATTTCATATGTAGACAATCTTTTCCTGATAACGGGAGATAATCAAAGTATCTCTAAAGGATTATCCTCTTTTGCTGCAGAGATAATTGCCATTGATTCTGTTATCAAGGAAGTGGTCTCAGGGAAAAAAATACTTGCATTGATAGATGAACCTGCAGGAACTACAAATCCAACAGAAGGTACGGCGTTAGTTTCTTCATTGTTAAAAAGATTGTCAGGTCAATGCTCATATGTTGTGGTAACAACTCATTATAATATTGAAAACAGTGATTGCAGGCGGTTACGTGTTAGGGGCTATATAGATGGAAAAATGGACTATTCTCTGATTCCTGTCAATGAAATAGAGGCTCCAAGAGAGGCTGTTAATATAGCCAGATCTCTTAATGTTGATGATATATGGATAAGTGAAGCTGAATTAATTGTTAATCAAAAAAATAAATATGCAAAGTAAATTAGGATTAAATTTTAAAAGAGTTGAATATGCTCGGAAAACTGCCAAATCCATAGCAGATGATGTGCAGAATTTTGTATCAAATTACACAACTATTGCTGTGGAAAGGACACTTTGCCGACTATTGGGTATTGATGGTGTGGATTCAAATCAGGTGCCTTTGCCAAATGTTGTAACTGATGAACTGAAATCAAAGGGTGTTTTATCTCATGGTGCAGTTTTTTATATTTCAAACGCAATGGTAAACACTTCCTTAAATCCTCAGGAAATAGCAGAAAGAATAGCTGATGGGACTCTTGACATAACAAAATTAAATGTTGCGCCCTATGAGGAGAGGATGAAAGCTATAGAGCCATTAATCAAAGCAAGTATTGAAAAAATAAAATCAAAGACAGCGAAAAGAGAGCAATATCTTCAGACTCTGGGAGAAGGCAGCAGACCTTATCTTTATGTAATAGTTGCAACAGGAAACATATATGAGGATGTTGTTCAGGCAGAAGCTGCCGCTCGCCAAGGGGCGGACATTATAGCCGTAATTAGAACCACCGGACAGTCGTTATTGGATTATGTTCCATATGGAGCTACAACTGAAGGTTTTGGAGGAACATATGCTACTCAGGAAAATTTCAGGATAATGCGTAAAGCTTTGGACAAAGTGGGAGAGGAGATAGGAAGGTATATAAGATTGTGCAATTACTGTTCAGGTCTCTGTATGCCAGAAATTGCCGTAATGGGTGCTTTTGAAGGACTTGATGTAATGTTAAATGATGCTCTTTATGGAATTCTATTTAGAGATATTAATATGCAGCGCACTTTGATAGACCAATTTTTTTCAAGAGTCATAAACGGATTTGCAGGAGTAATAATTAACACTGGTGAAGATAATTATCTTACGACAGCTGATGCATATGAAGAGGCACATACAGTCCTTGCTTCGGATTTAATAAATGAACAGTTGGCATCATTGGCCGGAATACCTGAGGAGCAGATGGGTTTGGGACACGCTTTTGAAATGGATCCCGAACTTACAAATGGTTTTCTATATGAACTTGCTCAGGCTCAAATGACAAGGGAAATATTTCCAAATGCTCCATTAAAATATATGCCACCTACTAAATATATGACAGGGAATATTTTTAAGGGACACGTCCAGGATGCTCTTTTTAATATTATTGGAACTTGGACTCATCAAGGCATTCAACTTCTCGGCATGTTGACAGAAGCTATTCATACACCATTTATGTCGGATAGATATCTTTCGATTGAAAATGCCAAATATATCTTTAACAACATGAGAAATATAGGCGATGAAATTGTTTTCAAGGAGGGCGGAATTGTGAGAAACAGAGCTAACCAGGTGCTTGAAGGAGCAATCTCTCTTCTTGAAAGGATTGATAATGAAGGATTATTTTCTGCTTTAGAAAAAGGTATTTTTGCCGATGTCAAAAGACCGAGAAATGGGGGTAAAGGCCTTGAAGGCGTAGTTGAAAAAGGAAATAATTATATTAATCCGTTTATTGAAATCATGAAAGGAGGAAAGAGACATGAGTAGTGGACTATATTCAATGCAAACAAAGGATTTTGACAAGACTCTTGACTTGTCAAAGGTAAAACCTTATGGTGATACAATTAATGATGGCAAGGTTCAACTCAGCTTCACATTGCCTGTACCATCAGGAGCTGAGGCTGTGGAAGCCGCTAAACAATTGCTAAAGCAGATGGGATTTGAAAATCCTCAAGTTGTTTTTTACAGGGAACTTACACCCGGTTTTACTTTTTTCAATTGTTACGGTTCCACTGTTCATACTGTTAATTACTCTGATATTCATGTACCTAAGGTTGAATCTCAAGTTATGAGTATGGAGGAGACAGACAGATTTATTAAGGAGAATATTGGCCGACCACTGGTAGTTATAGGAGCCAGTACTGGTACTGATGCTCATACTGTTGGAATTGACGCTATAATGAATATGAAAGGTTATGCAGGTCATTACGGACTTGAAAGATATGAAATGATAGAGGCGCATAATCTAGGTTCTCAAGTACCAAATGAGGAATTTGTAGCCAAGGCTATAGAACTTAAGGCAGATGCTTTACTTGTATCTCAGATAGTAACTCAGAAGGATGTCCATATCAAGAATATGGTAGAACTTGTTGAGTTGCTTGAAGCAGAAGGTATCAGAGATAAGGTAATTCTTATCTGTGGGGGACCGCGCATAACTCATGAACTGGCACAGGAACTTGGCTATGACGCTGGTTTCGGAATGAATTCCTATGCCGATGATGTTGCATCTTTTATTGCTCAAGAATTTGTTAGAAGAAATAAAAAAGTTAATAATTATCAAAAATAAAGTCTATGGATAAAAATAGTATGAGAGAGGTAATTGCCAAAAGAGCAGCTCTCGAACTGAAAGATGGATATGTTGTTAATCTGGGCATTGGGCTTCCTACCTTAATTCCAAACTATTTACCTGCCGGTGTAAGTGTTATCTTACAATCTGAAAACGGCTTGCTTGGTATGGGGCCAGAACCAGAGCCTGGTAAAGAGGATGATAACTATACTAATGCCGGTGGTGGGTATATTACATATACCAAAGGAGCATCATGTTTTGACTCATCGCTCTCTTTTGCAATTATAAGGGGTGGACATGTAGATGTAACCATTCTTGGTGCTCTGGAAGTTGATGAGCAGGGAAATCTTGCTAACTGGATGATTCCAGGTAAAAAAAGTCCAGGTATGGGCGGTGCAATGGATCTAATTACAGGAGCAAAAAGAGTGATTGTTGCCATGGAGCACACAGCAAAAGGTGCACCAAAAATTCTTGAAAGGTGTACTTTACCCTTAACTGCAGCCGGAAAAGTAAATATGATTATCACTGAGATGGGAGTTATGCATATTTTACCTGAAGGCAAAATAATGCTAACAGAGATAAATCCCGAATTTTCAGTAGAAGATGTTCAGCAGGCGACAGGAGCAAAATTGATTATTTCAGATAACCTAATAAAAATGAAAGTTTAATTATGAAAAAGGTATTTATTGTTGCTGCGAAAAGAACAGCTATAGGAAAGTTCATGGGTTCACTTTCTCCTTTTAATCCAGGAGAATTAGGTGCTATTGTTATAAGGGATTTGCTTAATGAAACTAAAATTGATCCTGCAGTTATTGACACTGTAATTGTTGGCAATGTTCTTTCTGCCGGTCAAATGCAAGGTGTTGCAAGACAGGTTTCCATTAAGGGAGGTGTCCCTTATGAAGTTCCCGCTTATTCTATTAACATGGTATGCGGTTCAGGAATGAAAGCAGTCATGAACGGATATGCAGGTATTATATCAGGTGCTGCCGATGTAGTTATTGCAGGTGGTACTGAATCAATGACGAATGCAGGCTTTATTCTTCAAAGCTCTTTAAGGAGCGGTGTCAAAATGGGAGACCTCAAAGTTATTGACCATATGGTATATGATGGTTTAACTGATGCATTCAATAACTATCATATGGGTATAACAGCTGAAAATATTGCTGAAAGATTGGGAATTTCAAGAGAAGAACAAGATGTATTTGCTTATGCATCACAGCAAAAAGCAATTAAAGCCGTGGATTCGGGAGCTTTTGTCAATGAAATTGTTCCTGTGAAAATTGAGTCCAAGAACGGAACAGTTATTTTCGATAAGGATGAGTTCCCAAATAGAGCAAGTACTCCTGAAAAACTAGCAGCTCTTAAACCAGCTTTTAAAAAGGATGGTACAGTTACTGCCGGAAACTCTTCGGGCATTAATGATGGTGCTTCTTTTGTCATGATAATGAGCGAAGATGCTGTTGCAAAATATGGAATGACACCATTATGCGAACTTGTTGCAGTAGGGCAGGGAGGCGTTGACCCTAAAGAAATGGGGCTTGGGCCAATTCCAGCGATAAGGAAAGCTCTTAAAAATGCATCAATGAAATTTGATGAGATAGAACGTATTGAGTTGAATGAAGCTTTTGCTGCTCAGTCACTTGGCGTTATAAAAGGATTGATTGAGGAGTATAAAGTCACCAGAGAGTGGATTGACGAAAGAACAAATCTTAATGGAGGAGCAATAGCTCTTGGTCATCCTATAGGAGCTTCAGGGAATAGAATAATAGTTACGATGATTCACGGATTGATTGCTACTGGCAAAAATATCGGTCTTGCATCACTCTGTATTGGAGGTGGTATGGGTACTGCTGTAATTGTTAAAAGAGTATAATATCATTTCGACCAAAGAGACTGCATTTAGATATATTCAATATCTATTGCAGTCTCTTTGAAAAAGTCATCTAATCAATATTCTGATAATCTAGAAAAGCTTTTCTACAGATTTACATATAGTAGCAATATCACCATTATTGTCAATAACCAAGTCGGGTTTTGCCATAACATAATCATGAGTTGATTTAAATTTGTTTTCACCTCCACCTGTTATATTTAGCATTATTACTTTGTCTTTTGAAACTTTACCTGATTTGATACTTTTTATCATGCCTGCCAAAGCAATTCCTGAAGCATGATATATGTCTATGCCCTCTGTCTCCTTGAATAGCTCACAGGCAGCTTCAGATTCGTCGTTAGTGGCAATTTCTATATCACCGTTTGTATCTTTGAGAGCGTCAAACAAACCTCCAGTTATAGAATAAGGAGGCCTTCTGTTAGATAATACTTTAGCTTTTATTTGAAGTGCTTTTTTTCTGGCTTCATCATCGTCGAATGGAAGTAATTCTCTGCTTTGAACTTTCCAGGCATCGTACATTGGAGTAAAAGGATAATTTTGAGAAGGTATCAAAATCATTTTATGATTTCCGAATCTTCCATCTTCAATAAGTCTTAGATTGGCTTCCCATACTGCAATAGTGCCTGTTCCACTTCCTATAGCCTGAAAATAATAATCAGGGATTCGACCTATTGTATTTACAGCAGAAAGTAATGTAGTTGCCATTCCATCTCTTCGAGCTACATTTTTTGCACCACCTTCTTCAAAAAACATTGGAGATTTGCAAATTTTGTTGGAAAGATCAATGGCATCAAAATAATCTGTCTGAGAAGGTGTGCAGACGATTTTAACACATTTGTTCAGAGGCTTTTCAAACCACAGTGCGTCCAAATTATCTTCCGGAATAACTACTACTAATGGAATTTTATTGTCAGAACAGACTTTTGCAAAGGCTCTTGCTGTGTTACCGGCTGAAGCAACTACCATGATTTTATTATTATCAGGATGAAATCGTGCACAAACAGAATAAGCCTCTGTCTCCTTAAAGGAACAGGTAGTCATATTTGCCCCTATTTCAGGCCAATAGCCACTGAAACTGATAAAAAGATTGTCCAATCCCAGTCTATTGGCAAGCCCTTTGCTACGATAAGTTATAGTAGAAGCAGAATTTTCAAGCGTTCTACATATTGGAAGCCAGGAGGCGTATCTATAAAAACCGTCATCTTTGTTATCCAATTCAAACTTTTTATTGGGATAAACAGATCTTAGAAGAGATGGAGTAGGAGATTCTGGATCTGAGAGGACCCATCCTGCATCATTGAAAACTCTTCCTGTAGAGATATTCATTAATTTGTAGTTATTCATTAAAGTGATTAATTATTTATGTGTTTATTAAATTAAATGTTCAGAAACAACTTGTGCAATATCTACAGTTCTTTTGCTGTTAACAGGTGAAAACGTTTTAAGACATAGAGGACATGCAGTAACCAAAGTGTCAGGGTTGTTAGTATAAAGCATTGAAAGAGAATGTTCTGTTATCCTCTTTCTTCTTTCATACTGCATTGTAAGACTTCCAAGACTCCCACCACAGCAGATACTTTCACCTTTTTCTTCTGGAGAGTTCTTAAGAGTACCAATTGATGATAATAATTCTCTTGGTTCATTATATATGTTAGATCCTCTTCCAAGTTCGCACGGATCGTGAAATACAAAACTTTCATGAACTCTGTCAACCTTAATTTTTCCACTATTAAGCAAGTCATTGATATACACTGAGTGATGGACAACTTCTATACCTTGAAGATTGTACTCCTCTCTAAATACTTTATAGCAGATAGGACATGAAAGAAGAAGAGTTGTACAACCTGAGTTTAAAATTATATCTTTATTCTTGTCAATTAGTTGACTTGCACCTTTAAAATCTCCCGATAACATAAGCGGTCTGCCACAACATATTGAACCGTCAGCATCCATGAAATTGTATTCAATTCCAGCCTTTTTCAGAATTTTGAATAGTGACAGATAAATTGCAGGAGCAAGATGTGTCATACATCCTGCGTAATAAAGAATCTTCTCTTTATTATGTTTTATATTTTGGGGAGACAAATAGGAAAAATCATGATCTCCTGTATCATTGAAAGATTGCCTGTAAAGCAGTTTCAACTGTGTTGAATTAATCCCTACAGGGCATACTTCTACACATTTATTACACATAAGGCATTTTTCAGCTCCTTCCAGTGCATTCTCTCTCTTTCGCAATAATCTTATTGTATAGACTGTGGAAAATTTAATATCTCCGAGATTTACGCCCATTGGACAGGCATCGATACAAATCCCGCATCTTGAGCAAGAGTAGATTTCTGCTTCTGCATAACCGTTTCTAAAACTGGTTGCCTTAATACCGGCATTTCTCAAAAAAATCAATAAAATTTCTGTCGGGATATGCATATATCTTGAAAAAGGTAGTGCAAAAAGAAAAACCCCCAGGGCTATTGAATAACACCACCATATAGGTAATGCATTATCGGGATTGGAAACAAATCCATGAACAAGATGATTTATTGATTTTGTCAGAAAACTTCCACCGCTTATATCTGCTGTAAAGCTCTCTGCTAAAAGCCTTAAGGGGAAAATAGCCCAAAGAGAATAAAGAGCAAAAGTATCACCAATTTTAAGTTTCGTTGTTCTTCTCATTCCTAAAGCCCGTGATCTGAAACGCTTGAAAATTGCAAGAGCTATGCCCGACAGTACCATCAGAAGAAAGAGGTCCATAAGAAAGAAAAAGAAAGCACCTCTAAGAGTTTGTTGGGTCTCCATGACAAAATACCTAAAAAAAACGGGATAATAGAGTATTCCGTTTCTTTGAGGGGTATAAAGCATAACTTCTATATGTCCAACTACAATGAGCATAAACCATCCAAAAGCAATGCTGAAATGCATATATCCAAGTAATGGATTTCTTTTGAATATTTTTATATGCAACAGGCAATCAGTAATGACATCTTTGATAGTTTTAAAAAGTTGCTTGGGTTTTAGAGATTTCAGTAGAGAGATTTGTTCCTCATGAGTGAGGGATATAATAATCCTGGCTGTTCCTACAAGAAGATACAGAATAATGAAGACCATTCCAAGCGTAAAGGGAAGAACAAAAGGGTCATAACCAAATAAAAACCTTTCCTTCATTGCAGTTCCTCCATATAAACTTTAAGAATGTTTCTTATTAAATTTCTTGTGTTTATGCCTCTTGGACAGATAATATTACATTTTCCACAAAGCATACATCCTTTGAGCAACACTATAGCACTTTTTTCCTGTCCATCTTGAATCATCTCAATAGCTCTTCTAAGACTCACATCTGTAAAATTAGCTCCACTGCATGTAGAAGAACACAATCCACAAGCCATACATTTACGGAATCCAGGTTCTAATAAGACAATTCTTGTAAATTTGTCATTATCTCGTTTATCAAGGTCTATTCTTGAACTGGGAGATATCGAATATCCAAAATTATTCATACCAATTTATTCAGAGAGATATTTATGCACAGCCAAAGCTGCCGATCGAGCTTCATTTAATGTTTCAGGGATTGTTTTAGGACCTGTTACCGTTCCGGCAAAAAATATTCCTTTTATTTTGCTTTTTATACTGTTTATAGTAGGATCATGCTGAACAAAAAAGCCATCTTCGGCTATATCTAACCCAAGCATATCGGCTAATTGATCATTATCTGGATTTTTCGACATGCCACTCATCAAAACAAGCAAATCGAGAGTGACTTTTAATGGTCTGGATATTAAAGTATCTTCAGCCTTTATTACTAATTCTCCATCCACATTCTCAGCAACTTCTGAAACTCTGCCTCTGATGAACCGGATACCATATTTATTTTGGGCTTTGAGATATAAATCTTCATATCCTCTGCCAAACATTCTTAAATCCATGTAAAAACAGTAGATTTCAGCATCTGGATTTGCTTCCTTAAATTCACATGCCTGCTTGACAGCTGTTACACAACAAACTTTGGAACAATGTCTGTTGGAAATTTTTTCATCTCTTGAGCCAACGCAGTGAACAAATCCTACTCTTTTTGATTGTAATATATCTCTTGAATTATTTTTAAAGCTTGCTTCTAAATCAGCATTTGTAATGACTCTGTTATATACACCATATCCATATTCTTCTTTTTTCTCTGCAGGGAAAAGTTTAAAACCTGTAGCCACAACAACCGAATGTACATGAAGCTCAGTATTGTCAGAAAGTATAATATCAAAAAAACCATCTTTTAATTTAACTGAACTTACTTCGGTTTCATCAAATACAATTGCTTTTTTGGATGGAATAAGAAGTCTTTCAAGAGTTTCAGAGGCTGATATACTTTCGGGGAAAAGCCTGTCCCATTTTCTCAAATGTCCTCCGAGTTCAGATCCTTTTTCAACAATGAAAACCTTATAACCAAACATAAGAAGTGTACTGGCACACTCCAGTCCGGCTGGTCCGCCGCCTATAATTAAAACCTCCTTATTCATCACAATAGATATTTATCTGTTTTACTATATTTGATTCCAATCTTGTCCAAAAGAGGTTCTACATCAATTTGATGCATCTGCAAACCAAGGTACCATGGATCATATCCAAGTACTAATCCGGCTACTTCTTCATAAGTAAATACCGGAATTCCCTGACCTTCCTTTCCATAAGTTTTGCCTTCCATCTCCTTAATAACATATTGCCATCTGTCCAGAAAATATGGACATCCTGGGCAGTTAGTGATTATCATATCGGGGTGAAACGGCTCCATTGATTCAAATTTTTTGTAAGTATTTGATAAAGAGTATCCACGATTAGCTCTGATCATGTATTGTCTGAATCCAAAGCCACAGCAGTGTCTTCTTTCCGGATAATCCACAATTTCACCTCCCCATGACTCGATCATTCCTGTAAGAACATAAGGATATTCAGCACCACCGACACCTTTTGAGGGGAACATTTTAGAATAGTGACATCCTATGTGTTCCACAACTTTCAGCGGCTTTCCTGTATCTTTGTTTACAAGTTTATATTTGGCCTGCGAAGCAATTTTGTCTCTAAGCTTATAGACCACATCGCTTGCGTGGGCAAGATATTCCGGTTTATTAAACTCTCTTCTTGTAGTTTTCCAAAGATTCTCTTTGATTTTAGCTTCTAATTCTGGATAATGATACCAGGTATCGAGAATTTCTGTATACAAGCCGAAAGATGTTATACAAGATGCAACATAGTTTTTATAGCCTGCTTCACTCATCAGTGCAAACTGTCTTGCAACAATCGTCATGACTGTTTCTTGAGGGATAGTATCACTGTGATAAGCTATTCCTCCACAAGTTGTATGGTGTTCCGTCTCATAAAAATCCAAATTTAGCCGATCTCTGACTATCTCTAAAAAAAGTTTCTCAGAGGCAGGAAAAAAATTCTGTCGAATGCAGCTTCTGACATAAAAATAGTGATCATCAGGTATCTCTTTTTGATAATCACTCCAAATTTTCTTTTTCCCGTTTATTATCATTTATGATGTTCTGTTTCAATGGTAGTTTCAATATAATTCAGATATTCTTCTTTAGTCATTCCAAGCTCCTGAGCTTTAGAAAGAGAATACTTTTCAATTGTATCCATCCTCTCTGTAGCTCCTGTCAAATCAAAAATTTTTTTAAGTTCCTGCAGATCTTCATCAGGTATTTTGCGTAAAATGCCAGGTCCTTGACCGTCAAGATTAGAACCAACCTTTTTATGTAAAGCATCCAAATTGTTTTCTATCCATTTACCTACGGGACCATATTCAGGATGATCCTCATACTTAAAAGTTCTTGGATAAACACAATAACCAAAATTTAATATATTGTTGTTCAGTGCTAAAGATAGGGCATACTGTTGTCTTCCCTTTTCGGAATTAATAAACAATCCTGTATCCATAGAGAGTGTCCTGAGAGCCATGATTATTAGTCCTGGAGCATTCTTTCTTGGACATCTTGTCACACACGACATGCATTCTCCACAATACCATATAGTATCGCTCTTTAAGAGTTTTTCTATCTCATCTTCATTTTTAGACTGAACGGTGTCTGTTATAATTCTTGGATCATATTTGTAAAATTCTGCTGCAGGACATATCGCAGTGCAAGTACCACAGTTCATACAGGCATTCAACCCTTCCAAAAAACGATAATCTTTATTTAATTTGTCTAGTAATTTTCCCATTTTATCTGATTTTTCCTAATAACCATGTTATCGAGCATTTTTTCTGCAACTCGAATAAATGTGTAAAGATCTTCGAGAGGAATATCTCGTATAATCATGTTTGTTGCCTCCATGGCTATTTTGGTAACAGCATCCTTTATCTTCAGCCCTTCATCAGTAATGTTTATAAGATTGAGCCTTCTATCCTGTTTGTCTTGTGACCTTTTTACATAATTCTTTTTTTCGAGAGCATCTATAAGCTTTGTAATAGAATTTTTGTCTTTTTGGATTTTATCAGCAATTTCCTGTTGAGACTGGACACCGTCATCCCAAAGTGTATCTAGAACCAAAAACTGTTCAGGCGTGATGTCAAATCCATTATCCTGGAATATGGTACTGAGATATAGTTTAAATCTGCAGTGCACCAAATTAAGGAAAACTCCAATTTTTTTATTTAGTATCATATACTATAGTATAAGAGTTTACTATTGCAAATATAAGAGAAATTTGATTAATTTGTCTATATGAACATATTTATTACAATTGCACTTTTATTATTGGTTATTATTACCATTCTGGCGATTATTTTGCTTGTCAGAAGTGAATCACTCCTTTCTCTTAGAGATAGCATTGAAAAGTTGGAAAATACCTTATCTGATGAAATTAGATATTTAAGGGAAGAAAATTCGCGTTCACTCAGAGAGAACAGAGATGAGCTGAACAACGCTTTAAAAATATTTTCTACATCCATTGGAGATGGCATGAAAAATTTTCAGGATGCTTCTGAAAGGGGTATGAACATGCTTTCTGATATTCAAAAGGAGAAACTTTCTCAGATTGAAAATCGTCAGAACGAAATGATTAGAAATACGGAAGAGAAACTTGAAAAGATAAGAAGTGTCGTCGAGGAAAAGCTTGAAAAAACTTTAAGTGAAAGACTCGGACAAAGTTTTGAAACCGTTGGAAAGCAGCTCATAGAAGTTCAGAAAGGGCTGGGAGAGATGCAGGCACTTGCACAGGACGTTGGCGGCCTAAAAAAAGTTTTAAGCAACGTAAAAATGAGAGGTGGGATAGGAGAGGTTCAGCTATCAATGCTTCTTGAGCAGATACTTGCTCCTGACCAATATGAACCTAATGTCAAGACAAAGCACGATGGAAAAGAGTTTGTAGAATTCGCTATTAAATTACCAGGAAAAGATGATCTAATTCAAAATATATGGTTGCCCGTGGATGCAAAGTTCCCAAGTGAAGCATATGAGCAACTGCAAGATGCCTACGAAGCAAATGATCTTTTACGCATTGAATCAGAACAGAAAAATCTTGAGAATGTTATAAAAAAGATGGCCAAGGATATCTTTGAAAAGTATATTGATCCTCCATACACTACAGATTTTGCAATAATGTTTTTACCTTTTGAGGGTATTTATGCAGAGGTGGTTAGAAAAGCCTCGTTACTAGAAGAAATACAGAGAAAGTTCAAGGTTATTGTGACTGGCCCCACTACTTTAGCAGCCATATTAAACAGTCTGCAGATGGGATTCAGGACACTTGCTATTGAAAAGAGAAGTAGTGAAGTATGGAGAATTCTTGGAGCAGTTAAGACCGAGTTTGATACATTTGGCGGTCTTCTTCAAAAAGCGCAGAAAAATATTCAGGGAGGGCTCGATGATATCGACAAACTGGTAGGAACCAGAACTAATGTCATAAGACGCAAATTAAAAGAAGTAGAAGCTCTTGATGAAGCAATCTCAAAAGAAATCTTGGGAGAGGGGGATAAATCTCAATCTGAAGACTTATGATATATACTCATCCCAGCTTTTGATACGGATATCCTCCAGAGAAAGTGTGCAGAATGCATTGATGAATGCTGCAGCAAGTCTTGCATTTGTTATTAGTGGTATATTGTAGTCAACCGCAGCCCTTCTTATCTTATATCCATTTTCCAGTTCAATTTGTGATAAATTTTTAGGGATATTTATAACAAGCTCAACCTGCTTGTTTTGAATCATTTTAAGAGCTTGAGGCTCTTTACCGGTTTCGCTCGGCCAATAAACGTGTGTGGCATTAACATGACTGTCAGTAAGGAACTTATATGTTCCGCCTGTAGCAAATAAATTATATCCCTTATCAACCAATAATTTTGCTACAGATAACAAGTCTGCCTTTTGTTTAGGATCTCCCGATGAGATAAGAATATTTTTTTCTGGCACTCTGTAACCAACTGAAATCATGGCCTTAAGGATAGCTTCATTAGTGTCATCACCCAGACAGCCAACTTCTCCTGTTGAGGCCATATCAACTCCGAGCACTGGATCAGCTTTCTGAAGTCGTGAAAAAGAGAATTGAGATGCTTTAATGCCAACATAATCCAAGTCAAAGGCACTTTTGTGTGGTGGTATAACTTCTTCTCCGATCATAATCCTGGTAGCTAAATCAATAAAGTTGATTTTAATAACCTTTGATACAAATGGAAAACTTCTGGATGCTCTCAGATTGCACTCGATTACCTTAATATCATTTTCTTTTGCCAGAAATTGAATATTGAAAGGTCCCGAAATTTTTAGCTCTTCTGCAATTTTCTTTGCAATTTTTTTTATTCTTCTAAACGTCTCTACATATAGTTTTTGTGGAGGAAACTGTATTGTCGCATCTCCAGAATGTACCCCGGCAAATTCTATATGTTCGGATATAGCATAGGCTATTACATTCCCTTTATCGGCAACAGCATCACATTCAATTTCCTTGGCATTCTGGATAAACTCTGAAACTACAACAGGATGTCTTTTAGAAACATTTGCAGCAAGTTGCAGAAATTGTTCGAGTTCATTGTTGTTTGAACAAACATTCATAGCTGCGCCAGATAAAACGTAAGATGGACGAACAAGGACTGGATATCCGACTTCATCCACAAACTCCTTTACCTCATCAAGAGTTGAAAGCTCTTTCCATCTTGGTTGATCAATCTGAAGCCGGTCAAGCATCGAAGAAAATTTATGTCTGTCTTCGGCCTTATCTATACTTTCAGCACTTGTCCCCAATAATTTAACGCCAGACCGGTCAAGTTTCAGAGCAAGGTTATTTGGTATTTGACCTCCAACGGAAACAATTACTCCATAAGGATTCTCAAGCTCATAAATGTCCATAACCCTTTCAAAAGTAAGTTCGTCAAAATAAAGACGGTCGCACATATCATAATCTGTAGAAACAGTTTCAGGATTATAATTAATCATGACACCTCTCCAACCTCTGTTACGGATTGTTTGAAGGGCATTGACACTGCACCAGTCGAATTCAACAGAGCTTCCTATACGGTAGGCTCCAGAACCAAGAACTATAATAGACTTATGGTCACCAAGATATCTGACGTCATTATAAGTTCCGTTATAAGTGAGATACAGATAATTGGTCTGGGCAGGATATTCGGCTGCAAGGGTATCTATTTGTTTGACAACAGGTACAATACCATTCTGTTTGCGAAATTGTCTTACGCGGGCAGATGCTTCATCAACGTCAATTTTATCCTTGAAGATCAATCTGCCAATTTGGAAATCAGAAAATCCCTCTTTCTTCGCTTTTCTTAAAAGATCAATATTAAGATCTTCTATATTATCAACTTCTGATATTTGCTGTGATGTCAAAAAGATATTATAAAGCTTATCGATAAACCATTTGTCAATCTTAGTATATTCATGAATCTGATCAACTGTATAGCCTTCATTAAAAGCTTTAGAGATGACAAAAATTCTATTATCTGTTGGTGCGCTGAGGGAATGTTCAATATTTTCAACTTTAATTTCTCTGTTTGCTACAAAGCCGTGAGCTCCCTGACCTATCATCCTGAGGCCTTTTTGAATGGCTTCTTCAAAACTCCTTCCTATTGCCATAACCTCACCAACACTTTTCATGCTTGAGCCAATCTCTCTCGATACTCCTTGAAATTTGGAAAGATCCCATCTTGGAATTTTGCAAACGATATAATCAAGAGCAGGTTCAAAGAATGCAGGAGTAGTCTTGGTTACAGAGTTTTTCAATTCAAAAAGGCCATATCCAAGACCAAGTTTTGCAGCTACAAATGCAAGAGGATAACCCGTTGCTTTAGAAGCTAAAGCAGATGATCTGCTCAATCTTGCATTGACCTCAATTACCCTATAATCCTCTGATTTAGGATCAAAAGCATACTGAACATTACATTCACCTATAATACCAATGTGTCTAACGATTCTTATGGACAATTCTCTTAAAAGATGATATTCTCGGTTTGTGAGAGTCTGAGATGGCGCCACAACAATACTTTCCCCTGTGTGAATCCCGAGAGGGTCAAAATTTTCCATATTACAGACAGTTATACAGTTATCATATCTGTCTCTCACAACTTCATATTCAATTTCCTTCCAGCCTTTAAGAGACTTTTCTATTAAAACTTGAGGAGAATATGAAAATGCCTTTTTTGCAAGTGCAACCAGTTCTTCTTCATTGTCACAAAAACCGCTTCCCAGCCCACCTAATGCATAGGCAGCTCTTAAGATTACAGGATATCCTAAAATTTTTGCCGCAGTAACTGCATCATCAAGATTTTCTACAGCTTGACTATTAATGGTTTTGACAGATATCTCTTCCAATCTTTCTTTAAACAACTCTCTGTCTTCAGTATCTATTATTGCTTGAACAGGTGTCCCAAGAACTTTTAGATTATATCTTTCAAAAACACCTGATTTGTGGAGTTGCACACCGCAATTTAAAGCTGTTTGTCCTCCGAATGCAAGTAAAATCCCATCAGGTTTCTCTTTCTTTATCACTTCTTCAACAAAATAAGGGGTTACCGGTAAAAAATATATTTTATCAGCTACTCCTTCAGATGTTTGAACCGTTGCTATATTTGGATTTATAAGAACTGTTGCAATACCTTCTTCCTTTAAAGCCTTAAGGGCCTGAGAACCTGAATAGTCAAATTCTCCAGCTTCTCCTATTTTAAGAGCTCCAGAACCAAGAAGAAGTACTTTATTAAGATTTTTTTCCATTATTACAGTTGTTTAATAAAGTCATCAAATAGAAATTCAGTATCTGTGGGACCACTTGAGGCCTCAGGATGAAATTGACACGAGAAAAATGGTTTATATTTATGCTTTATCCCTTCATTTGAATTGTCATTCATATTAATAAAGAGGGGTTCCCAATTGGTGCCGAGAGTTGAATTATCAACGGCAAATCCGTGGTTTTGAGACGTTATGAAACATCGGTCAGAATTAACCAGTCTTACAGGTTGATTGTGGCTCCTGTGACCATATTTCATTTTGTATGTTCTTGCTCCACCAGCTTTAGCCATTAATTGATTTCCCATACAAATCCCAAAAATTGGCTTGTCCATTTCAAATGCCCTGGCAATATTATCAACAGCTGCAGTACAAAATTCCGGATTACCAGGGCCATTTGAAATAAATAAACCATCATAATCAATAGTATGAAAGTTAAAATTCCATGGAACCCTTATTATTTCGACACCTCTTCTCAAAAGACACCTTATGATATTGTGCTTTACTCCACAATCTACAAGAACAACTTTCTTAGAGCCAGAACCATAATGAATAACTTCTTTGCAACTTACAATATCAACCTGATTGACCGTGTTAGGATCATAGTAGCCTTCCAGTGAAGTGCCTTCTGGAATAATTTTACCAAGTAGAGATCCTTCTTCTCTTAAAATTTTTGTAAGTTCTCTCGTATCAACTCCATAAATGCCTGTTATATTGTTCTCTTTAAGCCACTTATCGAGACTTTTGGCGGCATTCCAGTGACTGTAATTAAATGAGTAGTCAGAGATAATTAATCCTCTAACATGGATTTTCTCAGATTCAAACAGTGTAGAAAGATTATTAATTAAAGTATCTTCCGGAACACCATAGTTTCCTACTAGCGGAAAAGTGACACAAAGTATTTGTCCTGAATAGGAGGGATCGGTAAGACTTTCGGGATAACCAACCATAGCTGTAGAAAAAACGACCTCACCATCAATGGCTTGGTCGTTTCCAAATGAGTAACCGACAAATTCAACCCCGGATTCGAGATATAGCTTTGCAACTCTATTGTCTCCCATTATTTTTCCGATTAAAATTGTTAAAATCGGGCAAAGGTAATGAAAAAGGGGGAGTAGTTAAAATATATGCTACATGCTCCGTGCAAAAATTATCCAAAGTTCAGCCTTGAGTTCTGACCATCTTCTCATTGCAGCAGCTGCAAAATTGTTTGTAAATTCTGTCAACATTTTTTTTGCTTCTTCTGGCTTACCGTTATTTATTAATTTTGTAGCAGCAGTTTCAATATTTGCAGCATCCCTAAACATTGCATCTTCCAAAGACATAAGCTGAGGTTCAATTATCTTTCGTGTTTTATCCCAGTTTATTGTTGCTATTCTGTTTGTTTCTCTGAAAGTCCAAATAGCTGCATCTTCTCTATATCGATGTTGTCCACAAATAGAATAGCTTTTAGGCAATGTTGTTGTACCAGAATATATGGGAATTTTTGGACTTTGTGCCGGATTGTCGAAAGCAAAATAGGCCACACCTCCAACCTCATCAGGTAACCAGTCTCTTAGTTGAATGACATGAGAGTAGGAGCATTGAATGACGGCAATAGTTCTATTTCTTTCTGTAACGCCAGGCTTCAAAGAATTTAACAAAGCTCTCATATCGTTAGTCATAAAAGTTGAAACAGGCCTTACAGTATCTTGATACTCTCCTCTTACGGCATCCTTACGTGGCACAATTACAAAAAGATTTGCTGTCTGGTCAAATTGTGTACCATCATAAGTTTGTCTGTACATTGCCAAGATATCTCTTACATCAACTTTTTTGTCAGGTTTTACTGAGAATGGCAACTCTTCTGCATCAAACTGAAGGTTTAAAGATGGAGCAAGAGTATTGAAAACAAAATATTCTCTAACAGAAAATGGTTTTTTGCCATTATTGATTTTCCAAAAGACAAAATCGCCCTTTCCATCCCAAAGACCAAGTTTTATAACTCTTTCCTTGATGTCTGAGCTGTACATAAAATTGCGCTGGTCGTTAAAATTGACTTTAGAAATTCTTGGAATGTTGGCAGAGATTCCAATGTGATCATCGGGTATTCTTTGAGCTACCCATATTGCTGAAGGTTTACCGGGACCTGAACCAAAAATTTCCATTTGCCAAACTTCTTTTTTGTCAGCTATAGTAATGCACTCTCCCCAATCTCCATAACCATACTGTTCTGCAAGTCTACCAATAAGTTTAATGGCATCTACTGCTGTCGAACACCTTTGAAGAGCGATCCTTTCAAGTTCTTCAATTGGAAAAAGGCCACTTTCATTTAATAATTCCGGTCTGCCTTCTATCGTTGCCTCTCCGATAGCGAGTTGCTTTTCGTTTAGACAAGGATAAGCTGTATTTAAATAAGCAAAAGTCTTTTCTGGGGCTGGGATTTTACCTTTTTCTTTAACATTTCTCATATCCCAAGGCTCTTCATTGTGAAGAGTTCCCCAATAAATCGGCTCCATATCTCCAGGCTTGAATGATTTTGAAGGTGTTATTTCTACCCAGGTTCGATAATTTGCATCACATGTATGTGCTGTCATAACTGAGCCGTCTGTACTCGCTCCTTTGCCTACCATTATAGAGGTACAACTTTCTTTATACAGATTTGTCTGGGCAAGAGAAAGAGACGAGCTAACAATCAAGGTTAAAAGAGATAAAAAAGTTTTTTTCATAAAATTTTATTTAGATATTTAAATTCAATAAACTCTAAGAAAAGTGATTAGAAATGCGGCATGAATATTCCACTTTTAGCATCAGATTCAATTAGTTCAAGAAGCTTGTCTATTGCTATTTCTTCCGGTACTGCTCTGAATATTAGCTCCTTTCCTCTATATATAGATACCTTGTTCTTTCCTTCACCGACATAACCATAATCGGCATCGGCCATTTCTCCAGGACCATTGACAATGCATCCCATAACAGCAATAACATATCCCTTTAAATGAGCCGTTCTTTTCTTAACTTCTGAAAAAACTGATTCAATATTAAAAAGAGTTCTTCCACATCCTGGACAAGCAACGTATTCTGGTTCAAAAAATACTCGTCTCGATGCCTGCAATAGTTCTCTGCGAAATCTGTCAATGTCATTTTCTGTATAAGGCGACTGCATTTCAAGTTCAATCGATATATCATCAATCTTTTTGTCTAACAGTAATGGTCCTAATTCACAGGAAGCTGTTATAACAAAGTCGTTCCAATCGTTGCATTTATATGAGCGATGACAAACAACTGTGCCATCGTCTCTTATAAATGTATCAAATACAGGTGTAGAATAGTGACCTTTTTCAAAGAAAGAAGCAATCAATTTTGCCACAGGTAACTCATTTACAGGATCTTCAGTTAATGAAACTCGGATGGTATCACCGATCCCCTCAGAAAGAAGAGAAGAAATTCCTACAGCCGATTTAATCCTTCCAGGTTCACCATTTCCTGCTTCTGTTACTCCAAGGTGAATGGGATATATTATTCCTGTTTTCGCCATTTCTTGGTACAACATTCTGTAAGCATCTACCATAACTCTTGTGTTACTTGATTTAAGCGAAATGACAATTTGGTCAAAATCATTCATTTGTGCCATTTCAACCCATTCCATGGCTGCTTTTGCCATACCAATAGGAGTATCACCGAATTTTTCAATAATTCTTTTGCCAAGAGAACCATGATTAACACCTATTCTAAGGGCTGTGCCATTATTTTTACAAACTTTCACGAGTTGTGCAAATTGAATGGCTGCAATGTCAAATTGTTTAGCAAAATTTCCAGGATTGATTCTGACTTTATCAGCAACCTCTGCAACTGCTATAGCAACATTAGATGAAAAATGCACATCAGCAACAAGAGGTACTGAAATATTCATTTTTCTCAGTCTATATTTAATCTCTTTGAGAGCTTCTACCTCTCTCATCCCCTGAGTGGTAAGTCTTATAATCTCTGCACCTTCTTCGTAAAGTTTAATGCATTGTTGAAGAGAAGATTCAATGTCTTGCGTGGGAGTATTACACATTGTTTGAATAACAATATGTTTACTGTTGCCAATTATAACATTACCAACTTTAACCTCAACTTTTCTCATTTATTAAGATGTATATAGATAGCAGCACTTAACAGTAATTGATGAGGATATGCGAATTCCAGTGCAGTAGAACTATTCCTTTTGGCATCGTATAGTGATGAAAGAGAGTATTGATAATTACCTTCTATATGAAGCTCAAATGGTTTTACGATAAAAGCAAATCCGGCACCGGCAATAAATCCATAGTCTGTTTTATAGTCAGTATCAGTGAAACCATCACTTTTTTCACTTCTGTAACCAACGAACCCTCCAAGATTAATTAATAGCCTCATTTGCCAGAAATCTATATGGAACTGTGACACAAAAGGCATTTCATAAACTTTTAAATGAGTTTCAACATCTCCTATTTTATATCCTTGTTCCTGAGATGAAAGTCCTATTTGAAAACCGAAATAGGGCATAGTCTGCCATAAATCGTGATAATAAATGTATTCTATCGAAAAATTTTCCTTTGTCGTTAAAGTTTTAACCTGTTCCTGCTTTGGGTTGAAATTTACACCGCTGGTATTGTATGCGGCTTTAAAACCAACCATATGCAATTTTAATTGTGCACTTGCCACTGAGGATAATGCAAGAAAAATGGTAGTAATAGCAATAGTTATAAACTTCCGTGTCACTTGAATATCTCTTTAAGATTTACATTCTGTTCTAATTCCATACCTTCTTTAAATTCAATCAAACTTTTCCCGTTTGGCAGAGTCAACAAGCGCACCTTTTCTGGTTGTCTTCTCTCAGAAAGACTTCCCGTATCCAGGATGCCATTTCCATTGAGATCCTGTGTAATGCGAACGCTGTAAATACCTGGCTGAATATATGGAAAAACAAGAGTTGTGTCCCTGACAATTTTAAAGCTTCTAAACACTTTGTCTCTGGTTTGGTTCGTCAACTCAACAACATGTGAACCTTGAGTACCCGAAATATTTAGAGTTAGTTTTGAAAGCCGATCAGTGTTAGGAAGAATAACAGAGATATTTATGGAATCATTAGTATTTCTGTAAACATCAGTGAAGCAGTTTTTAGGGATATCCAGCATATATGTGTAACCCGGAAGAACCTTGTTTTTAAATTTAAGGTAGTACCACAAATTCTCAATAGAATCTCTAACAAATAAATATTCTTCGGGATTTCTTATGCCTTTAGGGCTAGTTGACACAAGCTTAATTGAATCGAGTTTCATTTTAACAGGAAGTGACGGGAAAATGAACTTAAAACCTATCTGTTCAATCATTGATGGATCAGCTTCAATTTTCAAATCTAAAAGATCTTTTCTCTTCTCATTTTTATCATCTTGAGCTTTGTTTTTGCTTGACTTTTTTAGATCTTCCACAGTTCGCTTTTTAGTAACTGAAACTAATCTTACGCTTTCTCTTGTAAGAACGAGCTTATTTAGTGTATCTGTTTTATAATAATTAAGATCAAAAAAAAGTGTGTCAGGAGGTGAGAAAAGTGTATCCTTTATCCACAACACCAGACTGTCTCTAGTGAGATTGAATTGCGAGAGAACTTTTGAAGAATCAATGCCTCTGAAACCCATAGAATCAATTTTAACATTGGGAGATGCGAAAGAAATATAAGCCATCTTCCTTTGTGGTCTGGCACTGTTTTTAACATACTGATTACCCGATATTTCCTTAAACATGTACAAAACATTCTCATAAGGTCTTGAAAGAGCTCTTACAGTATCTTTGACATTTACATATTCTATCTCTTTCATCCCTTTTTTGAGAGGTTTGGAAGGTGTCACGAGAGAGTCAACAAATCCCACCAATTCGCTTCCTGGGTCATAAAGATAGTTGTTATTGTCATCTTTAAAAGCAATTATTTTGTAAGGTTCATTTTTTAAATACCGAACAACATAATAACCCCACTTGTCACTTTTGGCAATAGCAGAGGGATATTTTTTGTAAAGTATAGAATCGGGTATATCTTCCTTGTAATAAGCAGCGACCACATTCTCTATCGGAAGCAGTGTCTTATAGTCCAATATCATTCCTGAATGGATCATTGTGTCAAGATAGCTACCTGTAGAAAAAGGATAAACATATGGATAAAAGAGATTACCTTCGTTGTTATCAGCAATGGAACTGCTAAAATTAATGGAATATGTTGAAGCAGAATCAAGTTCTTCTGGGAATGTTACAATAATACTTTTGCCTTTAATTTTTGTCTGAAGCATCTTTTTCTGAGGAGGAGAAAGATATATTAGTTTCATAGGATCCTTTAAAAGCACATATTCATTGAAACGAAGTTCTACCTTTCCTCCTTTTCTTGGAAAGTTAGTCTTATTAGAATCTGGAATTACCTTAAGAAGAACCGGCGCTAAAGTGTCTTTAGGACCTCCTGAAGGAGGTGTAGAGGTATTTGCACACGACTGAAAAAAAACTAATATGGCAATCAAAAGAACAGCCATATAACACCTGTTAGTTTTCATTTATGACATCCTCCTTAATATCATTTCTTAAAACACTTTCAATCCCCTGAACCATAGACAATTCTTTAATAAGTTGATCCAAGTCGTCTTTATTGTGGACATCCAGATCGATACATCCTTCAAATATGTTGTCGTGTGTGTTTATAACTACTTTTCGTATATTAATATTCATCACTTTTGCAATAATTTGGGTGATCTCATTTAGAATGCCTTTTCTGTCCAACCCTTTCATTGTTACTCTCGCTAAAAATGACAGGCTTGTATGAACAGCCCACTTAACCTTTACAATTTTCTCTGCCACACTTGATGCAAGGGCGATTGCCTTGGGACAGTCCTTTTTATGGACAATAACCTTGCCATTATCATCCTGAAAACCAATAACCGGATCTCCAGGAATCGGAGAACAACAAGAAGCAATGACATATGTAAGTGTTTTGTCCATAGGATTTTCTTCAAGTAAAAAATCTTCAACTTTGTTTTTTTTCTTAAAGAAACTTTTGCTTTTATCTTTATAACTATCTAACTTTTCTTTAAGATCTGAAATATCGATTGTTGATGCACCAATCCTAGAAAAAAGTTCATCTTTATCCTTTTGTTTGTATATATCAAGCAACTTTTTATAGATTGCGGGGTCTGATGCAATATTAAGTTCATTTAGTTTTGCATTCAATTTGTTTTGCCCTTCCTTTATAAGTGCCTTTCCCTCTGCATTGAGCACATCCATGATATGGAACCTTGCCTTGGGAGTTTTAACAAAGTCAAGCCACTCACGTTGAGGCTTCTGTGATTCTGCAGTAATTATTTCAATCTGATCTCCGTTTCTAATTTGATAGGAGAGAGGAAATAATTTATAATTGACCTTTGCTGCAATAGCCTTATTACCAATTTCACTGTGTATCGCATATGCAAAATCAAGAGCAGTAGATCCTTTGGGAAGAGAGATTGAATCGCCTTTTGGCGTAAAGGCAAAGATCTCTTTTGAAAAAAGTTCCTTGTGAAAATTATCAAGGAAAGTTAGTGCATTAACATCCGGATTTTCAAGAACCTCTCTGACTCTGTTGAGCCAATTTTCAAGTTCGCTCTCTGATAGTTTGGCACCCTTGTATGCCCAATGAGCAGCGATGCCTCTTTCTGCCACATCATCCATCCTTTTAGAACGAATCTGAACTTCAATCCAATTGCCTTGCTTTCCAAGAACAGTACAGTGCAAAGCTTCGTATCCATTTGCTTTAGGCGTACTCACCCAATCTCTTATCCTGTCAGTTTTTGAAAGATAATTCTCTGTTATGAGGGAATAAATGTGCCAACACTGCACTCTTTCTGGCTGATTTGGTTTTGGTTCAAAGACAATTCTTACTGCAAAGAGATCATATACCTCATCGAAAGTTATATGTTTTTCTATCATTTTTCTCCATATGGAGTAGGGGGTTTTAGTCCTTTTTGTGACAGTAAATTCATAATTATCCTGGCGTAAACTTTCTGCTATAGGCTCAATAAATTGGTCAATCGCACAGCCTCTTTCTGCTACTGTTTTTGCAATACGAGCTTGTATATCTTCGTATTCGTTTGGAAAAGAATGTTTTAACCAAATGTCTTCCATTTCAGACTTGATACTGTAAAGTCCGAGTCTGTGAGCAAGAGGAATAAAAATGTACATAGTCTCACTAAGAATCTTGTCTTTCTTAAGTTGAGGCATTGAATCGATAGTCCTCATGTTATGAAGCCTATCTGCAAGCTTAATCAATATAACTCTAACATCATCATTTAATGTTAGGAGAATTCTCTTGAAATTTTCAGCCTGTCCTGTAGTGGAACTATCAAATACGCTTTTGATTTTAGTTAATCCATCAACAAGAGATGCGATTTTAGCTCCAAAGAGCCTTTCTATATCCTCAATATTATATTCTGTATCTTCAACAACGTCATGAATTAAAGCGCTAACAATCGATTTGTATCCTAAACCTATCTCCTGAACAACAATTTTAGCCACACAAATAGGATGTATGATATAAGGTTCTCCAGATCTTCTCCTCACGCCATTATGTGCAGAACGCGCAAACTCAAAGGCCTTGAGTACCATTTCATATTCCGATTGATCAGCACATCTTTTAAGGCTGGCCAATCTCAGCTCTTCAAATTCCTTATCTATAAGAGCATTATCTTCAGGAGTAAACACATCCATTTATTAGTAACGCAAATCTCTTTTACCCATTTTAATCTGTTCTATCTTACCTGCAATTTCTGCTCTTCTTTCGCTATTTTTTATTTTAGCAAGCTCATTATCAAGCAGCTCATATCCGGCTTTTTTTGTCTCCTCTGAAGAATAATCTTCAAGATACTCAGTAAGAGTGAGCATTGCATTTGGTGTACAGAAATTACCAATGAATCCAGGAATAGCGTATTCCATGAAATGTTCACCAGTTCTTCCAAGCCTGTAGCATGAAGTGCAAAAGCTCGGAATAAACCCTCTCCCTATCAGCCACCGTATTGCATCATCCAACTCTCTTTGGTCTCCAACTTCAAATTGTTCCCTGTCCAAGTCTTGACCTCTATCTCTCTTTTCCTGATAACCTCCGATTTCCAACCTTGTTCCTGCATCAATTTGTGAAACTCCAAACTCTATTACTTCATCTCTAATTTTTGGACTCTCTCTTGCTGTCATTATCAATCCAGTATATGGCACAGATATTCTTAATGTGGCAACAAGTTGCTTAAATTGTTCATCTGTGACTTCGTACGGCAAATCAATATTTAAACCGAATGCAGGCTTAATACGAGGAAAACTTATCGTATGAGGACCAACTCCTAATTTTTTTTGCAAGTGAATAGCATGGCTTACTAATCCTAAAACATCGTATCTCCAGTCATAAAGTCCAAATAAGGCTCCAATGCCCATATCGTCAATTCCTCCTTCGAACGCTCTGTCCATTGCATCCAGACGCCACATATAGTCACCTTTTACAGTATTTGCCGGATGATATTTAGCATATGTTTCTTTGTGATATGTTTCCTGAAAAACTTGAAATGTTCCTATACCTGCTGCTTTGACAATTTTATAACCCTCAACATTCATTGGTGCTGCATTAATGTTAACTCTACGAATCTCTCCATTGTCAACCTTCACACTGTAACATGTCCTGACGGTATCGGCAATAAACTCAGGAGAATATTTAGGATGTTCTCCATAAACCAAAATCAGTCTTTTGTGTCCCTCTCTTTCAAGAGAAGTTACCTCATCAATCAACTCATCTTTAGTAAGAGTTTTTCGAACAGCATTTGTCAGAGAACTTCTAAAACCACAGTATGAACAATTGTTAATACAGTTATTACCAATATATAGTGGAGCAAAAAGCACTATTCTATTTCCATATATAGCTCTTTTCAAATCACGTGCTGTTTCATAGAGCTCTTCCAAGCCATCACGGGATTTTATAGCAAGCAATGAAGCTACTTCTTCAAGATTTAAAGCTTGTTTAGCTTTACTTTTTGCAAAAATTTCCCTAAGGCGACCTTTGTCTTCCTTTGTGTTCTCAATAAGTGAATGCAGTAGTTTGTCATCTATAAAATCTTCTGCATCTTTAGATAAAATTCTGTTATTCATGATATTTTATAATTGTCAACATTTTGAAATGAATGCGAAAGTTCTGCTCCAAACAGAATAAGTGTCCAACTGATATTCATCCACACAAGGAATAGTGGAATAGCAGCAAATACACCGTACACTGTGTTAAGCCCAGTAACAAGTAACTGAGTTTCAACATATAAAACCTGCACAACGATAAAAGCAAATGCAAGAATTAAAGCTGAGTTAAATGCTGCTGCAAATTTAACTTTAGTATTTGGTATTAAAAAATACATCATTGAAAATACTAATACAACAACTCCATATAAAAGAAGCCATGTAAATATTGATGTAATTGGCACATATCGATCAAGCTCTAAACCTATTGATTTTAAGGCATCTGTATAAATAAGACCCAATGACATAAATATAAGCAGAATGAATGGAAAAGACATCAATAATACAGGATAGAAAATAAGCCTTTTATGAAGAGGTCTACCACCGGAAACTTTCCACACATCGTTAAATGCCCTTTCAACATTGAGCATCAGATATATAACTGCAGATATCAAAATAATAAAAGTAATAAAACCAAAAAGACCATTTTCAAGTGAAGCAATTATATTATCTGCAAATTTTAACAGATAGTTGATTATTTGCTCGTTCCCTTCAAAATATTTAAAAATAAGCTGCTCCATCTCATTTCCATATCCAAAACCTTTTGTAACCGCAAATACAACTGCAACCAAAGGTACTAGAGACATTGTTGAATAGTACGTAAGGCTGTGAGCCTGAATATTAGCCTTATCGGTAGTAAAGCCCCTGACAGTCATAATAAACACTTTCAAATATTTGATTATCCGGGCTTTCATCACACTCAGCTCGGATAGATCAAGATGCCAAATATCAATCATGATAAATTTAAGCACTCTTTGATAAGTGTGTTTTACTGCAAGTTTCTTCAAGATATTATACTCATGTTTTATTAATTTCAGTAGTTGGCCAATTTTTCAGCCATTAAGCACAGATCCTTTATCTTTTGATCATCAGGATGTCCAATTATCTCTACGGGGTCGGCAAAAAGTTTCCATTCCATCTTAGATGCAAATTCTTTAAGCATTTTTAAGCCACCTCCACTCCAACTATAAGAACCAAACAAAGAATAAAGTTTTCCTTTAGGTGATGAAGTTTCAAGTTCGTGACATAGTTGAGCCATCATAGGATGCATTCCAGTGTTATAAGCACATGAACCAAGGACTACGGCATTGTATTTCCAGATATCTCTGAGTATGTATGAAACATGCGTTTTGGAAACATCGTAAATATAAACATTCTTTATACCTCTTTCAACCATCTCACGTCCAAGATAATCAGCCATTTTTTCTGTATTTCCATACATTGAGGCATATGCAATAACCACTCCCTTTTCCGATTCGTGTTTACTCCATCTGCCATATAGAGAAAGCACCTTTAAAGGGTCTTTACGCCAAATTGGGCCATGTGACGGACAAACAAATTTAACTGACACACCATCAAGTTTGGAGATAGCTTTCTGAACCATATTACTGTACTTCCCAACGATATTTGAATAATATCTCAACATTTCTCCTTCATACCTTGATTCAAAATCAAGTTCATCATCAAAAACAGCACCATCAAGAGTTCCAAAGCTCCCGAAAGCATCACAGGAAAAAAGAATCTGATCAGTCAAATCATATGTCATCATAGTTTCCGGCCAATGCACCCAAGGTGTCATGACAAATTTAAGTTTATGATGACCTAAATCCAGTATGTCTCCATCTGAAACTTCCATGAAACATTCTTTTCCAATTTTATAGTATGCTTCAAGGATTTTATATGTCTTAGAATTTCCAACAATTTTCATTGAAGGATATATTCTGTGGAAAATATTTATCATACCAGAATGATCTGGTTCCATGTGATTTACAACAAGATAATCAAGAGGTTTACCATTTAAGATACAATCTATCTCTTCAACATAGTTATCCTTAGAACCAAACTCCAAAGTGTCAATCAAAACCGATTTGTCATCAGAGATTAAATATGAGTTATAAGACACACCTTTAGGCAATGGCCAATTATTCTCAAATAAAGATTTTTTTCGGTCGTTAGTTCCGATGTAGTAAACTTTGTTGTTAATTAAAATCGTTTTCATTAATAATTTTTTATGTAAATATTAACCAATCATTTCTCTTAATTCTTTTTCAGTAATTATTGGGATTCCTAACTGTTTTGCCTTTTGCAGTTTTGAAGATCCCGGGTTTTCTCCAACAAGAAGATATGAAGTATTAGATGTAACTGTACTTGCTGCTTTTCCTGAATGACTTTCAATCAGAGATTTCATCTCTTCTCGTGAAATGGGGAATACACCAGAAATAACAATATTAAGACCTGATAGTTTTGTGGAGACAGTTTTATTTTCAGTTTTCTCCTCAAGTTTAAGACCAATATGTTTAAAATCATTAATTAGTTGTAGGTTAACAGGAACGGAAAAAAAGGAAATTATTGAATCTGCCAGTATGTCTCCAACATCATCAACCTCCAGAAGTTCTTCTCTGCTTGCAGAAATGATATTATCAATACTTGAAAAATGACTAGCAAGATTTTTGGCCGTAGTTTCGCCAACATATCTTATACCCAAAGCATAAAGTACTCTGTGAAATGGTACATTTTTTGATTTTTCAACACTTTTAAGAAATCTGTCAGCAGATCTTTCTTTCCAGCCATCCAAAGATAAAAGCTGTTCAATCGTTAACCTGTAAATATCTGAAAGCACTTTGATATAACCTTTGTTATAAAGCTGATCAATCGTAGCCTCTCCGGCAATAATATCCATTGCTTTTCTGCTGCAAAAATGCAGGAACCTAGCCTTAATTTGTGTTGGACAACCATATTGGTTAGGACAATAATGCTTTGCTTCACTCTCTTCTTTTACCAAGGGGGTTCCACAGTCAGGACATTTATCAGGAAATATTACGGGTACAATAATGTTACCACGTTTAGAAAAGTCAACAGCAGTAATTTTAGGTATAATTTCTCCACCTTTTTCTACAAATACATAGTCATTAATATTCAGGTCCAATGCCCTTATCTGGTCAACGTTATGAAGGGTTGCTCTTTTGACAGTTGTCCCTGAAAGAAGAACCGGTTCAAGATTTGCAACAGGTGTAATAGCTCCTGTCCTTCCAACCTGAAAATCAACAGATATAACTTTGGTCAGAGCTTGCTCAGGTTTAAATTTAAATGCTGTTGCCCATCTAGGTGATTTTGCAGTGTTGCCCAATAATTTTTGATCGTTTAGGTTGTTAACTTTTATAACTACACCATCAATAGGATAGGGAAGTCCCGTCCTTTCAATATCCCAAAAATCCAAATATTCAAATACTTGTGTTAAATTTTCACACTTTCTAACATATGGAGAAGTTGGCAATCCCCATTTTCGAGCCTGTTCAAGAAGTTCAAAATGTGTAATATATTTGGGATCGTCTATCATAAGATGATAAAACAAAGCTTGTAATCCACGCTTTCCAACTTCTTCGCTATTGAGCAGTTTAAGAGAACCCGAAGCTGCATTTCGAGGATTTGCAAATAATTCTTCCTCATTTTCTTCTCTTTGGCGGTTTAATTCATCAAAAGATTTCCACGGCATGAATATTTCACCTCTAACTTCGAATTCATCAGGATAGCCTGAATCCGAGAGTTCTTTAGGCACTGAATTAATATTTAATACGTTTTTTGTTACGTCATCACCCACAAAGCCATCTCCTCTAGTAACTGCTTTTATTAGTTTCCCCTTATAATATGTTAAACATATCGCCACCCCATCTATCTTTAGTTCACAAACATATTCGACTGAATGTTGTAAAGCTTTTCTGACTCTTTCATCAAAAAGTATAAGTTCTTCCTTATCGTAAGTATTACTAATTGAAAGCATTGGATATTTATGCGCAACTTGCTTGAATGAAATGCCTTTATCCTGTGATAAAATGTCACTTCCAATATGTAAGGAAGGGGAATCATTAGACTTGAATTGTGGATATTTACGTTCTAATGTTTCGAGCTCATTTAAAAGAAGATCATAATCGAAATCAGATATAATAGGCTTATTGTCAATATAATATCTTCGATTATGTTCGTTAATTTCCTCTCTTAGCTGAAGAATCCTATCAAGTATTAACTTATCTGTTTTTTTCATATCATTACCTACAAATTTAGATTTTTTTTATTTATTGTTACCTTTGCACGGATAAATAAAATTAAAGAAAAAGATGAAAGAAACAATCATTATATTGACAGGAGGAGGTCCGGCTCCTGGAATTAACACTGTTATAGCCAGTATTACAAAAACTTTTATATCCAAAGGATACAGAGTATTGGGAATTAACGGAGGTTATAAAGGGTTGTTCTCACAAAAACCTGACATTGTGGAGCTGGATTTTATTTTGGCAGATTCAATTTTTAACAGGGGTGGATCATATTTGGTTATGAGTCGTTACAAACCGACGGCAGAAGATTTTGAAAATAATTTCAATTTGGAACTATTTACTAAAAACAATATAAAACTATTAGTAACAATAGGAGGTGATGATACCGCATCAACGGCAAACAGGGTTGCAAGATATCTTTATGAACGCAATTATCAAATTGCCAACATTCATGTTCCTAAAACAATAGACAACGATCTTCCGTTACCGCTTCAAAGGCCTACATTCGGTTATGAATCAGCCAAGGCAGAAGGAGCAAGACTTGCTACGACTATATATGAAGATGCAAGGACAAGCAATAACTGGTTTATCATATGTGCAATGGGCAGAACCGCAGGACATCTTGCTTTTGGAATTGCCTCTTCAGCACACTATCCTATGATTGTTATACCTGAAATGTTCAATAAAACAACTATCACTCTGGACAAAATTATTAAATTATCTGTCTCTTCGATAGTTAAAAGGGCTATTTTGGGCATTAAGTATGGATCTGTTATGATATCAGAAGGTGTATTTCATGAGCTCAGCAATGAAGAATTAACAAAATCCGGTATTATATTTTCATATGACGATCATGGTCATCCTGAACTTGGTAAAATCTCCAAAGCTCATATTTTCTGCGAGTTAGTCGAAAAGAGATTAAACGAGCTTAACATTGAAGTTAAAATTCGTCCTGTTGAACTTGGATATGAACTTAGATGTCAGTCGCCTGTAGCATATGATCTCGTTTATTGCACTGAGCTTGGTATAGGTGTTTATCAGCTCTTTACAGAAGGAAATACGGGCTGTATGGTTTATATAGATCACCTTGGAAAAGTCAAACCTTTATATCTGTCAGAAATACAAGATCCTATTACAGGAAAGATATCACCAAGAGGAGTGAGTATCGATTCTGATCGTGTTCAAGCAGTAATTAAAAACATATTTCATTTTATAACAGAAAGTGATTATAAAGCTGCATCTAAATATCTTCCTGATCCGGAAGAATATGATTTCATGAAAATTCTGAACTGGTAGTTTTTCCGTTATGGGGAAATTTATTATTTACCAGGTTTTACCAAGACTATTTGGAAATACAACTAGTGAATGTGTGCCGGGAGGGACAATAGATATTAATGGGTGTGGTAAATTTTCCGATTTCGATGACTGCATGTTAGAGTCAATCAAAGAACTTGGATGTACATACGTTTGGTTTACAGGAATTATTGAACATTCCACTAAGACAGATTATTCAAGTTATGGAATATTTAAAGATTATAATCAGCTGGTTAAAGGCGAAGCCGGTTCACCATATGCTATAAAAGACTACTATGATGTGGATCCTGATCTCGCTGGAAATGTATATAATAGATTTAATGAATTCAAAGAGCTGATTGACAGAGTTCACAATGCAGGCATGAAAGTACTGATAGATTTTGTGCCAAATCATGTTGCAAGAGTCTATATATCTGATTCTAAACCTGATCATATTCATGATTTTGGATCTGCAGATAATCCGTGTTATTCATTTCATCCAATGAATAATTTTTATTATATCCAAAACGAGAGCTTTAAATCGCCCATATCATCCAGTTATCCGTCTGAAATTTACTACGAATTCCCTGCTAAAGTATCCGGTAATGATTGTTTCAGGTCAGATCCTACTATTAATGACTGGTTTGAAACTGTTAAACTAAACTACGGAGTTGATTACAAGTCCGGTGGAATATGTTACTTTGATCCAGTTCCTGATACTTGGAACAAAATGGACGACATCTTGAATTTTTGGTTAATGACCGGTATTGACGGATTTAGATGTGATATGGCAGAAATGGTTCCAATACAATTTTGGCATAAGGCTATTCCGAAAGCAAAACAGAAATTTCCGGAATCGATTTTCATAGCAGAGGTTTATAATCCCTTGAAATACTCAGATTATCTTGAGTTTGGAAGTTTTGATTATCTTTATGACAAAGTTGGGCTTTATGATACTCTTAAAATGATAACTCTGGGTAAAAAGTCTGCTGAAGATATTACTAAGTGTTGGCAATCGCTCGGTTCCATTCAACCCAGAATGCTCAACTTTATAGAAAATCATGACGAGGTACGCGCTGCATCAGATTTTTATGCATGTGATCCTTTTTCTGCAATTCCTGCATTAACTATTTCTTTGATGCTCAACCAGTCGCCCTTTATGATCTATTTTGCACAGGAACTTGGAGAAAGAGGCATGGATACAGAAGGCTTCAGCTCTTTGGACGGAAAGACGTCTATATATGACTATTGGGCATTGTCTTCAATCAAAACATGGAGGTCAAGCAAGGAAGAACCTGACATTAGGAAGATATACAGGAAATTAATGTCAATCGCAACTTTGGAAAAAGCAGTATCTGAAGGTAAAAATTATGATCTTCAATACGTGAATCCAGAATCTGATTATTATAATCCCACATTGCATTATTCTTTTTTAAGATCATTTCATAATGAAATAATACTTATTGTTGCCAATTTTTCAAATCTTGATTCTTTGATCAAAATAAATATACCAAAGCATGCTTTTGAATAT
>Ga0208826_1000105_pt1 | contig 93318 bp, 90 predicted proteins | sample AD_UKC115_MetaG_FD_184451 | JGI IMG/M metagenome (GOLD analysis project Ga0208826, IMG submission 184451) | Active sludge microbial communities of municipal wastewater-treating anaerobic digesters from Hong Kong - AD_UKC115_MetaG (SPAdes)... | ecosystem: Engineered > Bioreactor > Anaerobic >... | reverse complement strand
ACATGCCGTACTTGAGCATATCGCCGACCGCAAAAAGCTCGGCGCCAAGACGCTCTTTGCCACCCATTACCACGAGCTGACGGATCTCGAAAACGCCTATCCGAACATCCGCAACTACAACGTGGCGGTCAAGAAACGCGGCGACGATATCACCTTCCTGCGGCGCATCATCCCGGGCGGCGCCGACGACAGTTACGGCATCGAAGTGGCCAAGCTCGCCGGCATCCCCAACAGCGTCGTGAAACGCGCGCGGGAGATTCTGGCGGCGCTGGAAGAGGGCAGGGAGGTCGAAAAGATCGCCCGCATGCAGCAAAACGACGACCTCTCCGGCCAGACGAACCTGTTTGCCTCCGCGGAATCCGAGGCCGAGCGCATTCTCAAAAAGACCGATGTCGAGACCCTGACGCCGATCGAGGCGCTGAATCTTCTGTACGAGCTCAAAAAAACCGTTACATTATAAGCGGAGGACCATGGGAAAGAAAATTGTCGTACTTGAAAAACATATTGCGGAGCTGATCGCCGCGGGCGAGGTGGTGGATCGTCCGGCTTCCGTCGTCAAGGAGCTGGTGGAAAACGCCGTCGACGCCGGCGCGGACAGCATCACGGTTGAGATCCAAAACGGCGGCGTTTCGCTGATCCGCGTGACGGACAACGGCTGCGGCATGGACGCGGAGGACCTTCCGAAGGCGTTTCTGCGCCACGCCACCAGCAAAATTTCCACGGAGGACGACCTCGAACACATCCTGACCTTCGGTTTCCGCGGCGAGGCGCTGGCCTCCATTGCGGCCGTCTCCCACACGGAGATCCTGACGCGCACCAAAGACGGCGCGGTCGGCTCGGTCTGCCGTGCCTCCGGCTCGGAGATCGATGAAGTCTCGGAGGCCGGCTGCCCGGAGGGCACGACCGTCCTCGTGCGCGACCTGTTTTATAATACTCCGGCACGGCAGAAATTCCTGAAGAAGGATGTCGCGGAGGGCACCGCCGTCTCCCAGGTCATGGACCGGCTCGCGCTCTCCTATCCGGAGGTAAAATTCCGCTTTCTCCGGGAGGGTGAGACAAAGCTCCTGACACCCGGAAACGGCGATCTGCAGGCGGTTTTATCCGCGGTTTTCGGCCGGGAATTCGCGGCGGAGTGTGTGCCGGTGGAGTACTCCCCAGAGCAGGCAAATTACCTGCATGTCTCCGGCTATGTGACGAAGCCCTCGGGCTGCCGGACCAGTCGCGCCTATCAGATCTTTTTCGTGAACCGCCGCTTCGTCCGTACGCGGACCGCGATGGCCGCCGTGGAGGAGGCTTTTAAAGGCTCCTCGATGGTCGGAAAATATCCGGGGTGCGTTCTCAACCTGACAATCCCGCCGGAGGCCGTCGACGTCAACGTCCATCCGGCCAAGACGGAGGTCCGCTTCCAGAACGAAAAATCGGTCTTCGATCTCGTCTATTACGGCGTCAAATCCGCACTCGGCGCGGGGGATCACTCCGCACTGGCCGAGGATGCCGAGCGGCGGAAAAACCAGTATCTTTCGCGCGTCCGGAACGAGGAGGACCGGGAGGCTATCGGGAAGTACCTCGACGAGCTGATGAAGCCCGTTTCCGCTTCATTTTCTAATCAAAACGTAAAATTTCACGCGGTGGATTTCTCCGCCGCGGAATTCAATAATAAAGACGGCGTGACGCCGTACCATCTCGACGCCGACGTCACGCACACGGCACAGTACAAGGTCCGCCGGGAGGCGGAAAAGGCGGCCTGCGAGGGCAGGGAGATCCCGAAGGAATGCGCGGAAGGGCTCGATGCCATGAAAAAAAGCGGCGCTCCCATCCCGGAGGTGCCGCACGGCATCGGGCCGGAGGATTTCCCGATGAGCAGGCTCCGGATTCTGGGCGAGGTGTTCGGCACCTACATCGTCTTGGAATCGGAGTGCGAGCTGATCTTTGTGGATAAGCATGCCGCCCACGAGCGGATTCTCTACGAGCGGCTCAAAAAGCGGCAGGACGGCGCCTTCGACAGCCAGTGCCTGCTGGAACCGGTGAGCATTTCTCTCTCCGACGAGGAGAAGGACGCCGCGCTCGAGCACGCGGACGTCATGCGGCGCTTCGGGTTCACGCTCGAGGATTTCGGCAGGGGAGCGGTCCTCGTCCGGACGCTGCCGTTCTGGGTGAAGCCGAAGGAGGCCGAACCGGTGATCGCGGAGATCGCGGATTCGCTCGCCGCCTGCAAACATGACCTGACGCCTGAGAAGCTCGACCATCTTTATGCGAATATCTCCTGCCGAGCGGCGGTCAAGGCGAACGACAAGATTTTCGAAAGTGATTTTGAGGAGATCGTCAACACGCTGCTCAACGAGCAGGAGATCAAATACTGCCCGCACGGCCGCCCGATCACCGTCAGCATCCCCAAAAGCAAGCTGGAGCGGATGTTCGGCCGCCAGCAGTAAAGGGAAGCACCGAGGGAGAACGCGGAGCCCGATCCAACAAGAAAGAGATCATGTTGCCCGCACGGCTGCCCGATCGCCGTCAGCATCACCAAGAACCGGCCGGAGCGGATGTTCGGCCGCCGGCAGTAAAGGGGAAGGCCCCCGGCGGGAACGGAGGAAACGTCTGTGGAAAAGATATCGGTCATCGCGGTCGCCGGGCCGACGGCCTCCGGCAAGACGGCGCTCGCCGTGGAAATCGCAAAGCGGTTCGGCGGAGAGATCGTCTCCTGCGACTCGATGCAGATTTATAAAGATCTCTCGGTCGGCACCGCACGCCCGACCGAAGAGGAGATGCAGGGCATCCCGCACCATCTGGTCGGCTTTGCCGGGCTGCGGGACGACTATTCCGTCGCGGATTACGTCTCCGACGCGAAAAAGGCCGTTGCGGAGATCCACGCCCGCGGAAATGTACCGGTTGTCTGCGGCGGGACGGGGCTCTATATGGATTCGCTGCTCGGAAACATCGAGTTTTCCGAGATCAAAAGCGACCCGGCGCTTCGTGCGGAACTGAAGGAGTACCTTGACGGGCATGGGCCGGAGGCGCTGCACGAGAGGCTCCGGGAACTGGACCCGGAGCTTGCCGCGAAGCTGCATCCCAACAACACGGGCCGCGTGATCCGGGCGATCGAGGTCTGCGAGCTGACCGGAATCCCGATGTCCGAGCATCAGCGCCGCTCAAGGCTGCATGCGCCGCCTTATGAGACGGTGTGGATCGGGCTCTGTTTTTCGGAGCGGGAAACGCTCTATGCACGCATCAACCGCCGAGTGGAAGAGATGCTCCAAAACGGCCTCATCGACGAGGCAAGACTGTTGCTGGAACAGGGCGGCTCGGGCACGGTGATGCAGGCCATCGGATACAAGGAACTATTTCCGTATCTCCGGGGGGAACAGACACTCGCGGAGGCGGCGGAAATCCTGAAGCAGGAGACGCGCCGTTACGCCAAGCGTCAGCTCACCTGGTTCCGCCGGAACGACAATATTCGGTGGTATTCTGTCGACGGCTATCCGGACGCCGTTTCGCTCCGGGAAGCGGTCTTTGATGATCTTCGCAGGAAAGGATTCGGGGAAAAAGCATGAGAACAACGGTCGGTAAAATCCTGGTCATTGTCATGTCCCTCTTTCTGATCGCCTACGCCGGATACCAGGCGTGGCAGTTTTTCTATCATCCGTATAAGACGGAGATCGCCGTCTCCTACAGCGTCAACAATACGCTCCGGGTGCAGGGCATCGCCGTGCGCACGGAGACGCCGATCGAGAGCGAATACGCCGGAAGCGTCAGCTATGTGTATGAGGACGGCGCCAGGGTGCTCAAGAATAGCAGCATCGCCTATACGCACTCCTCCGCCGACACGGTCGGCCGCATGGAGCGCGCCGCCGTGCTCGAAAAGGAGATTGCCCGGCTCGAAGAAGCCGATTCCGCCGGCTCGCAGGTGTACGGAGTCTCCGACCTGCTCAACCAGCAGCTCGGCACGGCGCTCATTTCTTATTCCGCCGCCTCCTCACAGCAGCTGCTCGGCGGCTTTTCCGACTGCCGGGACGACCTGCTGACGCTCATCAACAAAAAACAGATTCTGACCGGAGAGGCCGCGGATTTCAGCGACCGGATCGCGCTCTTGGAATCGGAATACGACGAACTGAACACGAAGATTCAGGCGGACGTGGGGGAGACCGTCCCATCCCCGATGACCGGCTATTTTATCTCCACCGTGGACGGATACGAGGAGAAGGTGAACCGGGAGAGTTTGCTGCAGATGAACGTCTCCGGAATTCAGGAGCTGATCGACAGCAGCGTATCCTACCGGGGCAGCGCGGTCGGAAAGATTGCCGACAGCTACCTGTGGTATTATGCCGTCACGATGGATTCCTCCGATGCGGAGCGTTTCTATGTCGGTAAAGAGGTCGAGGCGGCGTTCGACGGGATTTCCGATTCCTCCGTGACGCTGAAAGTGGCAAAAATCGTGGAAGACGACAGCTCGGAACAGCGCGCCGTGATCTTTTCGTGCGCGTCGTTTACCCCGGAGCTTGCCTCCCTGCGGAAAGTCGGCGCGGAACTCACGCTTGCATTCTATAACGGCCTGCGGGTCTCCGACAGCGCCGTTCGCTTCAACGCCGATCAGCAGAAAGGCGTCTATGTGATCGACCGCGGAACCGTGGTATTCAAAACCATCGACGTGATCTATGAGGGCCCCGGGTACGAGATCTGCAGATGGGAACGCGGCGTGACGACGGCGATCCAGCTCTTTGATGAAGTCGTGATCGAGGGAAGGGATCTCTATGTCGGAAAAGTTGTCTCCTGAGCATACGCCTGTCGGGGAAGCGTTTCTCCGGATCAGGGAAGAGGCTGAGCGTGCGGCCGTCCTCGGCGGCAGGGAGCCCGGTTCCGTGACGGTGATGGCCGTGACCAAGACGGTCGCGCCGGAGCGGGTCAACGAGGCGATTGCGGCCGGCTGCGTGCTGCTGGGGGAGAACCGGGTGCAGGAGCTTCTCGAAAAATACGAAAGCTATGATCTGCGGAGCGCGGAGATTCATTTCATCGGGCACCTGCAGACCAATAAGGTGAAATACATCTGCGACAAGGTGACGATGATCGAATCCGTGGATTCGCTGAAGCTCGCGGCGGAGATCGAAAGGCAGTGCGCGAAGCTCCAAAAGAGCATGGATGTGCTGCTTGAGGTCAACATCGCGGATGAAGAAAGCAAGAGCGGCTTCCCGGAGGAGGAAGTGGTTTTTGCGGCAAAGGGCATCACGGAATTTCCTCATGTAAGGCTCCGGGGACTCATGACGATCGGCCGTCCGGATGCTTCGGATGAGGAAAGAACGGCCTATTTTGCCAAAATGCGCAAACTATTAGTTGACATTGCGGCCCAAAACTCCCATAATATATCTATTAATATTCTTTCAATGGGCATGTCCGGAGACTACGCAATCGCCGCCAAAGAAGGCGCAGCGATTGTTCGGGTCGGCAGGGCCTTGTTCGGCGAAAGAGAATATAAAAAATCAGAAATTCAAGATCTCTAAAACAGGAGGATATCGCAATGGCATTCATGGACAAAGTCAAGAATGTTCTCGGCATTCCGGAAAACGGGGATGAAGACGTAGAGGATACGGCGGAAGATCTGGTCGACGGCAATCTTTCGGACGATGATAAGACGGGCTCCGACAATTCCATCAAGACCAGCCTCTTCGGCAAATCCTCCAGCGATCAGATCAAGCAGAATAAAGTCGTCAACATCCACACCACCACGCAGCTGCAGGTCGTGCTGGTCAAGCCCGAGCATTTTGACGATGCGCGCCCGATCGCCGATCATCTGAACTCCAAGCACACCGTGGTGCTCAATCTGGAATCCACCAACAAGGATGTTTCCCGCCGGCTGATCGATTTTCTCAGCGGCGTTGCCTATGCAAATAACGGCCAGATCAAGCGCGTCGCCAACAGCACCTACATCATCACCCCGTACAACGTCAACATTATGGGCGATCTTCTGGACGAGCTGGAGAGCAGCGGCGTGTTTTTTTGATGCAATAAGCCGATCTGAAATATAAGGAGGAGTAGCAGTGCTGACAGCGGAAGACATTACCAACCGGAAATTCGAAAAAGCCGCGTTCGGCTACAAGACCGACGAAGTCGAGATCTTTCTGAAAGATGTGGCCCTTGCCGTCTCCAAACTGGAAGAGGAAAAAGAGGAGGCCGAGGAAAAGCTGGAAGTGCTGGCCGAGAAGCTGGAGGAATACCGCTCCAATGAGGATAGCCTCCGTACCGTCCTGATCGGCGCGCAGAAGCTTGGGGACAGCATCATCCGGGACTCCAAAGGCAAGGCCGAGGTGATTCTCTCCGAAGCGGAAGCCAACGCGAAACAGATCTATTACGAATCCGAACGGAAGATCAAAAAGGAAAAAGAGGCGCTGGAGCAGCTCCAGAAAGAGACCTCCGATTTTAAAAAGCACCTGCTTTCCATTTACCGTCAGCATCTTGAACTGATCACCGCGATGCCGGAGGTCCAGGATGAAAAGGCCGTCCGGCCGGTCCCCGAAGAGGAGCCCGCCCCGGAAGAATCGCCGGAGGAGATCCCCGAAGAGCTTCCGGAAGAGGAGTTCGACGAGGTTTCCATCGCCGAGACCAAGAAAATTGAAATTCCGGTACAGGAATAAACCATAAGCAAGAGGAGAATGTACGCCGTATGGCTCAGGATTACAACGAAACACTGAATCTGCCGAAAACCGAGTTCCCGATGCGGGCCTCTCTGCCGCAGCGCGAGCCGGATTTTATCAAGAAGTGGCAGGAAGAAAACCTGTATGAAAAGATGATGGCCAAGAATGAAGGGCTGCCGCTCTACATTCTTCACGACGGCCCGCCTTATGCCAATGGCGACATCCACCTCGGCACGGCTCTCAACAAGGTGCTGAAAGATATTATTGTCAAATATAAAAATATGAGCGGCTTCCGGGCTCCGTTCATTCCGGGCTGGGATACCCACGGACTCCCGATCGAGCTCAAGGCCATGAAAAAGGTCGGCGTCGAGAATATCCACTCCGCCATCGAACTCCGCAAAGTCTGCAAGGATTTTGCGCTTCATTATGTGGAGACCCAGCGCAGGGAATTCGAGCGTCTGGGCAGCATCGGCGACTACGACCACCCGTATCTCACCCTTCAAAAAGAGCACGAGGCCGTACAGATTCGTCTGTTCGGCGAAATGGCGAAGAAAAATTTCATCTACAAGGGCCTGAAACCCGTTTACTGGTGCCCGGAGTGCAAGACCGCGCTCGCCGAGGCCGAGATCGAGTATCAGGAGGATACCTGCCGTTCCATTTATGTAAAATTCAAGCTGGTGGATGGCAAAGGCAAGCTCGATCCGCTTGGCGTCGACCCGGAAAACACCTATTTCGTGATCTGGACCACGACGACCTGGACGCTTCCGGCAAACCTTGCGATCTGCCTTGGCCCGGAATATGAGTACTGTGCCGTGCACGCGAACGGCGAGGATTATATCATGGCGCGGGAGCTTGTGGAGCCGGCCATGGCCGCCGCAGGCATCAAGGAGTATACGATCTCCGAAAAGACCGTCAAGGGCGCCGCTCTGGAGTACGCCACCTACCGCCATCCGTTCATCGATCGGATCAGCCCGATCATTGTCGGCGACCACGTCACGCTCGACAGCGGCACCGGCTGCGTTCATACCGCTCCGGGCCACGGCGTGGACGACTTCGAAGTCTGCGTCAACCATTACCCGGAGATTCCGGTCTTCTGCCCGGTTGATGGAGACGGCCGCCTGACCGAAGATGCAGGCATGTTCGCCGGCCTCACGACCGACGAAGCCAACGTCAAGATTTATAACCATCTTAAAGAAACCGGCGCGCTGTTTGCCGGCGAGAAGATCCTCCACCAGTATCCGCACTGCTGGAGGTGCAAATCCCCGATCCTGTTCCGCGCGACCGAGCAGTGGTTCTGCAGCATCGACGGCTTCAAGGATGACGCCATCCGCGCGATCGACGAGGTCGAGTGGATCCCGGAGTGGGGCGGCGAGCGCATCAAGAAGATGGTCGCGGATCGTTCCGACTGGTGCATTTCCCGCCAGAGAAGATGGGGCGTTCCGATCCCGATCGTCTACTGCAAGCAATGCGGCAAACCGATCATCAACGAAAAGACCATCGCCGCCATCTCGGATATGTTCGAAAAAGAGGGCAGCGATTCCTGGTATCTGCACGAGCCGGAGGAATTCCTGCCGAAGAATCTCGCTTGCGACGCCTGCGGCTGCGGCGAATTCGTCAAGGAAATGGACATCATGGACGTCTGGTTCGATTCCGGCGTCTCCCATGCCGCCGTCTGCAACGAGGCGCACGGCCTGCGCTGGCCCGCGGACCTCTATCTGGAGGGCGCCGACCAGTACCGCGGCTGGTTCCAGTCCGCGCTGCTGACCTCCGTCGCCTGGAAAGGCGTTGCCCCTTACAAATCCGTCTGCACCCACGGCTGGGTCGTCGACGGAGAGGGCAAGGCCATGCACAAATCCCTCGGCAACGGTATGGCACCGGACGAGGTCACGGAGACTTTCGGAGCCGACATCCTGCGCATCTGGGTGGCTTCCTCCGATTATCACGCCGACATCCGCATCTCCCCGGATATTCTCAAGCAGCTTGCGGAAGTATATAGAAAGATCCGCAACACCGCGCGGTTTATTCTCTCCAACCTCTACGACTTCAACCCGGATACGGATTCCGTCCCGCTGGAAAAGATCGGCGGAATCGACAAATGGGCGCTGGCCCGTCTCGATCAGGTCGCCGCAGACTGCAGGGATGCCTACGAGAAGCTCGATTACCACATCGTCTACTCTACGATCCGCGATTTCTGCACGACCGACCTCTCCAACTTCTATCTGGATATCCTGAAGAACCGCCTCTATGTCGAGAAAGCGGACAGCGAAGCCCGCCGCGCCGCGCAGACGGTCATTTACCGGATTCTGCGCACGATGACTCTTTACCTCGCGCCGGTGCTCTCCTTCACTGCCGAGGAGATTTGGAGCTATCTGCCGCGCTCTGCCGAAGACGACGGCAAATCCGTCTTCCTCAATCAGCTCCCGAACGAGAGCGGCATCGCCGCCGACGAGGCCTTTATGGAGAAGTGGCAGAAGATCGACGAGCTGCGTGATATCGTCAACAAATCCCTTGAGGATGCAAGAGCCGACAAGCGGATCGGAAAATCGCTCGAGGCGAAAGTCGTCCTTCGCTGCGGCAAAGACGTCTATGACTTTGCCAAATCCGTCGAGGAGGAGCTTCCGGAGGCCTTCATCGTCTCTGCCGTCGAGATCCTGCCGGATGGGCATGACGGCTATGAGGTCGGCGTGGAGATCGCCGAGGGCGAAAAATGCGCCCGCTGCTGGATCCAGAGCCCTACGGTCGGAAAAGATCCCAAACACCCCACGCTCTGCAGCCACTGCGCGGAGATTGTGGGCTGACGTCGTTTTATAATCACCACGGGCGGGATTCTTTCGAGTTCTGCCCGCGTTTTTTGGAGGAAGTATGTTTCAGTTTCTCGCGACCATCGCCGCGGTCGTTCTGATTGCCGCGGACCAGATCATCAAGAACTGGGTTCAGATGAACCTCGCCGGCCGGGACGACATCGAGGTCATCAAAAATGTTCTATACCTGAAATACACCGAGAATACCGGCGTCGCGTTCAGCATGTTCCGGGATATGCGCTGGCCGCTGATCATTATCACCAGCATCATGCTGCTCGCGGTTCTCGGAGCGTTTCTCTCCGGCAGGGTATCCAGCAGGTGGCATATCGCCGCTCTCTCGTTGATCCTCGCCGGGGGCGTAGGCAACCTGATCGACCGGGTCAGCCTCGGCTATGTCATCGACTTCATCGACTTTCGCGCGATTCATTTTGCCATCTTCAACTTAGCCGATTCCTGCATCACGGTCGGCGCGGTGTTGCTCTGCCTTTCGATTTTTTATCAGGATTATATAAAAGGACGGAGAAGGATGGCGCCGGAGGCCGAAGCCCCGGATGGGGAAGCGGCCGCGGAGGAGGCGGAGCCGGAGGAGACGGAATCCTCAGAAAGCTCCGCTTCGGAATCCGATGGGGAGCCCGTTCCCGGGCAGGAGGAGGAGACTCCGGGTGCGCCTGCGGCAGGAACGGAACCGGATACAGGGAAGCCCGCACAAACCGCTGCGGAAACCGGCAGGCTTTTTCAAACGAAATCCGGCGATCTTTCTGCCGGCGGTGAGCCCCATGAATAAGATCGTGCTCACGGTTCCGGAGGAATCCGACGGCGAGCGCGCCGACCGCTTCCTTTCGGACAATATCGACTACATGAGCCGCTCCGCGGTCCAGAAGCTGATCGAGAATCAGCTCGCCTTTGTGGAAGGCGAGCCGATCCGGAAAAGCCGCGTGCTCAAGGCGGAGGAATCCGTCGTGCTCGAGATACCGGACGCCGTCTCGCTGGATGTGGAACCCGAGAACATTCCGCTTGATATTTATTATGAGGACGACGATCTTCTGGTCGTCAACAAGCCAAAAGGGATGGTCGTCCATCCCGCGCCGGGGAACCACACCGGCACGCTCGTCAACGCGTTGCTGTACCACTGCGGGGACAGCCTCTCGGGCATCAACGGCGTGCTCCGGCCGGGCATCGTCCACCGGATCGACAAGGATACGAGCGGCCTCCTAATGGTGGCCAAGAACGATTTCGCCCACAACAGCCTCGCGGAGCAGCTCCGCGCCCACAGCATCACGCGCATCTATCAGGCGGTCGTCTATGGGACGAATCTGCCGGATGAGGGCGTCGTCTCCGCGCCGATCGCCCGGAACCCGAAAGACCGCAAAAAGATGGCCATCGTCACGGGTGGAAAAGAGGCGGTTACGCACTACGCCGTGATTCACAGATATAAGTCCTTTATTCATGTAGCCTGCCGGCTTGAGACCGGCCGGACGCACCAGATCCGCGTCCATATGGCCCATATCGGCCACCCGGTCGCAGGGGACCCGCTCTACGGCCCCGGGAACGTGATTACCTCGCTGGAAGGACAGTGCCTCCATGCCGGCACGCTGGGCTTTTTGCACCCAAGAACCGGGGCATACATGGAATTCGAGGCGCCGCTGCCTGCGTATTTCGTGGATTTCCTTAAAAAATTGGAGGAACTCTGATTGACATATTCGGATTATTTAATTGTTACCGACCTGGACGGCACGCTGATGCGGGCGAAGCTCGGCATTTCGGAGAGAAACCTCGCCGCCATCCGCGCGTTTACGGAAAAGGGAGGCGGCTTCACCGTGGCGACTGGCCGGGAGCTCAACGTTTCCAAAGAACTTTTGGCGGGCATCCCGATCACGGCGCCGACCATCCACGTCAACGGGGGCTACCTTTACGACTGGGAGCGGAAGGAAATCCTTGAGCCGCATTATATGCCGCGGGATTTTTCGGAGAAAATCCGCGCCATTATGGACCGCTTCCCCCGGATTGACTGCCATTTTTCCACGCACCGCGCGGTGAACCTGCTGACCTCAGGTGACGAACTGCGCCGCTATTATCCCGAACACGAATTTTTCTATTACAGTTTCGCAAATATCCCGGAGCATGTTTATAATTATATCCTGACCTGCCCGCCGGAGCAGATGCCGGAAATCCGCGCGTTTGCCGCGGAGATCGTCGGGAACGACGCGAGCGTCATTCCATCCACTCCGTTTTTTCTGGAAATTCTGCCGGTCGGTGTCTCCAAGGAAAGCGCCCTGCAAACGCTCTGCGGGCTGACCGGGCGTTCCATGCAGGCCTGCGTCGCCGTGGGGGACTATGAAAACGATATCGGGATGATCCGGGCGGCCGGAATCGGCGCCGCGCCGGAAAATGCGCTCGCTTGCGTAAAGGATGCCGCGGACTTTGTGCTCGCGCCGTGCGAGAAGGATGCCATCGCGGAACTGATCGGCATTTTGGAAGAAAGATACATAAAATAGAGTGCGGACGGAGGTGCCGGCATGGGAGAGACGAGCACCGCTTCGGCGGCGGAAAAGAGAAAAGAAAAGGGCACCGTCATCCCGATCAATCCCGAAGGTCTTGAGCATGACGAGCAGCCGGAAGAGGAGGAGAATCTCTCCGCCTCTTACCGCAGAACGGTCCGCGCCATGTTTCTTGTCTTCCTCGTGATGGTGGTCGTCACCGTCGCCGTGAACGTCAACAAATACCCGGAATGGGAAAAACCTTCGGTTTTCGCTGCCGCGGAGGCGCCGGAGCCCGCCTCCGGGGATTTATCCGCCTCCTTGCGCGAAACAGCACCTGCGGCGGAAATTTCCGGGTCCGAAGAGACCTCGGATGCCGGATTGCCGGAGGAATCCACCGCTTCGGCAGAAGAGGGAATTGAACCTTCTTTATCAGAAGAGTCGCCCGTCTCCGGGGCGATCTTTCCACTGGGGATCAATACGGCGACCAGCGAGGAGCTTCAGCAGATCCCGGATATCGGCCCGGTCACGGCGGAAAAGATCATTCTTTACCGTGAGCAGATCGGTACCATTACGGATTTTGACGACCTTTTGCCGATCGACGGCATCGGCCAAAAGACCATTGAAAGGCTCGCGGAATACTGTTACATAGACTGAAAAAAATGCGTGGGAGAGGTTGACATTTCGATTCCCTTATAGTATAATAGCACTCGTCGCCGGGAGACGGCCGCCGTCACATCAGGAGACGGCGCGTTAAAAAATGCCTTTGTAGCTCAGTTGGTAGAGCAGGGGACTGAAAATCCCCGTGTCGTTGGTTCGATTCCGACCGAAGGCACCATTGCGGGTTTAGCTCATTTGGCAGAGCGCCACCTTGCCAAGGTGGAGGTAGCGAGTTCAAACCTCGTAACCCGCTCCAGAACATACGCCCCTCATTTCTGGGGCGTATGTACTATGGCGACATAGCCAAGAGGTAAGGCAGAGGTCTGCAAAACCTCGATTCACCAGTTCAAATCTGGTTGTCGCCTCCAGAAGCAGCAAGTTATCGTTTGATGGCCTGCTGCTTTTTTATATTTTTTTGCAGTGCTTCTTGCCATCCCGCATCTCTTATGATATAATAGCCGAAAAATCCCAGGGCGGCTATTCTATCATGATTTTATCGGCCCGCCTACGGCGATGGCCAATTTCATCATAACGCTGTCGCTTTATGATGAAATAGCCGAAAATCCCAGGGCGACTATTCTATCATGATTTTATCGGCCCGCCTGCGGCGACGGCCAATTTCATCATAACGCTGTCGCTTTATGATGGAATAGCCGAAAATCCCAGGGCGGCTATTCTATCATGATTTTATCGGCCCGCCTACGGCGACGGCCAATTCCATCATAACGCTGTCGCTTTATGATGGAATAGCCGAAAATCCCAGGGCGACTATTCTATCATGATTTTATCGGCCCGCCTACGGCGACGGCCAATTCCATCATATAATTTCAATCTGTACCGGGAGGATTGCGCATGAAACGGCTTTTGGTTGTTGTGGATTATCAGAATGACTTTGTAAACGGCAGTCTCGGATTCCCCGGGGCGGAGCTCCTCGACGGGCCGATCGCGGAAAAAGTAAAACAATATAAAGAGAGCGGCAACGACGTCGTCTATACGATGGATACCCACGGCCCGGGGTATCTTGAGATGCAGGAGGGCAGAAAGCTGCCGGTCGTCCACTGCCAGAACGGCACGGAGGGCTGGAAGCTCTATGGGGAAACCGGAAAATTCTGCGAGGGCTGCATGACCATCGGCAAACATGCCTTCGGCAGCTTCGATCTCGCCGAGTGGGCGATGATGCGGGGCTACGACCAGATCGAGCTCTGCGGGCTTGTCTCCTATATCTGCGTCCTTGCAAACGCGGTGCTCCTCAAGACCGCGCAGCCCGAGGCGGAGATCCTCGTGGACGCGGCATGCACGGCCGGCCCCGATCCGAAGCTCAACGACGAGTGCCTCGACATCATGGAAAAAGGCCTTCAGATCACCATTCTCAACCGCAAATAATTTTCTGAGCGACCGCCGTCGGGAGACACGGAGTTTTTCGTGCCGCCGGCGTTCCATAGAATCTTTTGGACCGAACCGGACGCCATAACCCGGAGCAGGCCGGAACCCAATCCGGTCATGCCCGGAGAATAAAGGAGGTATTGTCATGATGGAATACAACATACCGGAAGTGGCGCAGCGAATTAGAAGCCTCCGGGAGATTTTGGGGATCTCTGCGGAGGATATGGCGAAATCGATCGGCATCAGCCTGGAAGAGTATCTTGCGAACGAAGCCGGAGAGACGGACTTTTCTTTTACCTTTTTGTACAACTGCTCCAAGAAGTTCGGCGTCGACGTGATGACCATCATCACCGGCGAAGAACCGAAACTCCGTTTTTACTCCATCGTAAGAAAAGGCGAAGGCCTCCCCATCAACCGCCGGAAGGGTTTCCGGTACGAGCATCTCGGCGCTTGTTTTAAAGACAAGATCGCCGAGCCGTTCCTCGTCACCGCGCCCTACCGCGAAGAAGAACAGAACCAGGAAATTAAGCTTTCCTACCACAAGGGGCAGGAATTCGATTATATCATCAGCGGAAAACTGAAAGTCGCGCTGGAGGACCACACGGAGGTCCTTAACCCCGGTGACGCTATCTATTACGATTCCGGCCACGGGCACGGAATGATCGCAACGGGCGGCGGGGACTGCGTCTTTATCGCTGTGGTCATGCAGGAGGAGCAACATGAAAACGGAGGACTTTTATAAGCAGTTCTGCGAGGAATCTTATGACGAAAACGGAGTCTTAAACGCATTCAAACCGGTATATAAAGAGAATTTTAACTTTGCCTACGACTGTATCGACGCTCTGGCGAAAATGGAGCCGGACCGCAAAGCCCTGCTCTGGACCAACGACAGGGGTGAGGAACGCACTTTTACTTTTCAGGATATCAGCCTGCTGAGCAACCAAGCGGCCAACATGTTCCTTACGCACGGCATCGAAAAGGGAGACCGCGTGATGCTCGTGCTCAAACGGCATTACCAGTTCTGGATCGCCATGATGGGCCTGTGCAAGATCGGCGCGATTGCCGTGCCGGCGACGAACCTCCTGATGGAAAAGGATTATATCTACCGCTTTGAGGCGGCCGGCGTCAAGGCGATCGTCGCAACCGCGGAGGGCGGCGTCGACGACCGGATCGACCGCGCGGAGGAGGAGGCAGGACCCCTCGGGGCAAAATTCCTCGTCCACGGCGAAAAGGACGGCTGGCTCGATTTCGACGCGGAAGTGGCTTCCGCTTCCGACCGGCTTGTCCGGCAGGATACCAAAGTCGGAGAGGGCATGCTGCTCTATTTCTCCTCCGGCACAACCGGCAACCCCAAGATGGCGCTCCACGACTACACCTATGCGATCGCTCACATCATCACGGCGAAGCACTGGCACAACGTCGAGACGGGCGGCCTCCACCTCACAGTGGCGGAGACCGGCTGGGGCAAGGCCGTCTGGGGCAAGCTCTACGGCCAGTGGTTCTGCGGCACAACGGTCTTTGTCTACGATTATGCGGACAAATTCGTCCCGGAGGATCTGATGGAGATGATCCGGAAATACCGCGTCACCTCGTTTTGCGCGCCGCCGACCATCTACCGCTTCTTTGTCAAGAACGGGATGGAACACTACGACCTGAGCTCGCTCAAATACGCGACGACGGCCGGCGAGGCGCTGAATCCGGAGGTCTTCAACCGCTTCCACGAGCAGACCGGGCTTGACATCATGGAGGGCTTCGGCCAGACCGAAACCACGCTGGTGCTCGCAAACCTCGTGAATTCCAAGGTTAAGGTCGGCTCCATGGGCAAGCTTTCGCCGCTTTACGATGCGGGCGTCTTCGACGAAAACGGCAGGGAAGTGCCCCGCGGCAAGGTCGGCGAGATCTGCATCCGTGCCGAGAGAGGAAAGACCACTCCCGGCCTCTTCATGGGCTATTACCGCGACGAGCAGCGCACCGCCGAGGCCTGGCACGACGGCCTCTATCACACCGGCGACACCGCCTGGATGGATGAGGAGGGCTACTTCTGGTACGTGGGGCGGACGGACGACGTCATCAAGGCGTCCGGCTACCGGATCGGCCCGTTTGAAGTCGAGAGCGCGCTGATGCAGCACCCGGCCGTCATGGAATGCGCGGTCACCGGCGCACCGGACCCGGTCCGCGGGCAGGTCGTCAAGGCAACCGTCGTCCTGACCAAAACCTATACCCCTTCCGACGAGCTCACGAAGGAGCTTCAGGATTTCGTCAAAAAGACGACTGCGCCCTATAAATATCCGCGCATCATCGAATATGTGGATTTTCTTCCCAAGACCATCAGCGGCAAGATCATGCGCAGGGAGATCCGCGCAGCAGATAAGGGCCGCCAGATCGTGGACGGCTGAGATTTTAAGGCCTAAATATCATAAAAAAGCGGTGCCCGAAGACGAGCACCGCTTTTTTATATCGGAGGAGAAGGCTATCAGGCGGGCGAGTTTACAAGAAGCTCTCTCCAAACAGAGAGACAAACCGGAGCGTTTTTTACAGGGAGCACGCCCGGAGGCATTGGGCGGCAAGGACGGGTGGTCAATCGGGTGCGAAGGGGCATGCGGTCACAAAGACGGTGGTTTCGTTGCCGGCCGGGAGTGGTCACTTTTGTATGGATACCTCCGGCACGCCGCCGACGAGGATCACCTCGCAGACCGGGATTTCATAATTTACCTCCGTCTCCGTGACCGCAAGCGGAAGAATCGCATAAAGGCTGATTCGGTATTTTAATTTAACGGAGTATTTGGTCTGGTTGATGCCGGCGCTCTCAAGCTTGCTCTCAATTTCGGCCGACGGCGCGCCCGCGCAGACGATCTTCAGGTTTACCGGAGGCCCAACTCCGGAAAACAGCGCATAGCCGGAAAGCGTTCCTGCCGGCAAGGCGACCGTGCAGACCTCCGGATCTCCCATGCTTTGGAGAAAGCCGGAGGAGATCTGCTCTTTCAAAATGCCCAGGGCGAAGCTGTCCAGCGTGGCCGAGGCGGCCTCTCCGGATTCGTTGGTGCGGATACGCACGATCCCTTCGACCATGCTCCGGTTTTCGGCGAAGACCTGTTCGGCCGTGCGGTTGAGCGCCTCTTCCGCGCATACCTTCGCGTAATATACCGAGGTTTTTTCAAGGAAAGGGCGCAGCGCCATATTTGTCAGATGAAAGGCGAGAATCAACAGTGCTGTTGCGAAAAACAGCAAAAAAAGGACTTTTCTTCTCATGGCGGCCTCCCGAAGTTTTCACTGTAATATATTCCGCAAGGCCCGGGATTGTGATATAATAACCGTAAGAACTGTAAAGCGGCTATGTTATAGCCGTTTGATTGGCCCGCCTGAGACAACGGCCAATGATCGCATAAGGTTGTCGCTTTATGTGGTCATACATTCATTTTTATTTCCCGGAGGCACCCGATGGACAGACAGGAAGCCGAAAAGAAAATTGCCGAACTGCGCGATAAAATCCGGTATCACAGCCGCCTCTACTACGAGCTGGACCGGCCGGAGATCGACGATTATGAATACGATATGCTCTATCATGAGCTGCTCGATCTGGAAGACGCCTATCCGGAGCTCGTCACCCCGGATTCCCCGACCAGAAAGGTGGGCGGAGCCGCCTCCAACAAATTTGAGCCGGTCGTCCACGCCGTCCAGATGGGCAGCATCCAGGACGTCTTCAGCGTCGAAGAGCTTTACGAGTTCGACGAGCGCGTACGCTCGGTAATTCCGAAACCGCAGTACGTGGTGGAGCCGAAGATCGACGGGCTTTCCGTCTCCCTCGAGTACCGGAACGGTTATTTTGTCCGCGGCTCGACGCGCGGAGACGGTTTTGTCGGCGAGGACGTCACGCACAATCTGATGACGATCTCCTCAATCCCAAAGCGGATTGACTGCCCGGAGATCTCCTATCTGGAGCTCCGCGGCGAATGCTATATTTCCAAGCAGACCTTCCTGAAGCTCGTGGAGCAGCAGGAAATTAACGGCGAGCGCCCTTTTAAAAATCCGCGGAACGCCGCCGCCGGGTCCCTGCGGCAAAAGGACGCGAAGATCACCGCGGGCAGGGGACTGGATATCTTCGTTTTCAACGTCCAGCAGTGCGAAGGGCGTACCTTTGAGACGCACAGCAACAGTCTGGATTTCGTCAAAAGCCTCGGTTTCCCGGTTTCCGTCTCCTATAAGCAGTTCGACGACGTCGCCGGCTGCGTCGGGAATATCATGGAGATCGGTGAGCGCCGGGATGCCTTTTCCTTCGATATCGACGGCGCCGTTATCAAGGTCAACAGCCTTGCGGACCGCGCCGCGCTCGGCAGCACGGCCAAATATCCGAAGTGGTCGGTCGCCTTCAAGTATCCGCCGGAGGAAAAGACGACGAAGCTCCTCGATATCGAGATCAACGTCGGCCGGACGGGCGCTCTGACGCCGACCGCGGTCTTTGAGCCGATCCAGCTCGCGGGGACGACGGTCTCGCGGGCGGTCCTCCATAACCAGGATTTCATCGCCGGAAAGGATGTCAACATCGGCGACACGATTGTCGTGCGAAAGGCCGGGGAAATCATTCCGGAGGTCGTCGCCGTGGCCGGGAAAGGGCCGCGGGAGGGGTATTTCCGCCTTCCGGAGTTCTGTCCCGTTTGTGGGACAAGAGCCGTCCGCGAGGAGGATGAGGCGGTGCTGCGGTGCCCGAATCCGGACTGCCCGGCGCAGCTCCTGCGAAACCTCATCCATTTCACGAGCCGTGACGCCATGGATATCGACGGCTTCGGCCCGGCGCTCGCCTCCGCCCTGATCGGCGCGAGCCTGATCCGGTCGCAGGCGGATATCTATGATCTGAAAGCGGAGGAGGTCCGGGATATTGACCGGATGGGTGAAAAATCCGCCGCAAATCTGATTTCCGCAATCGAAGGCTCCAAGAAGAACGGTCTCTCCCGGCTGATTTACGCGCTCGGCATCCGGAATATCGGGCAGAAGGCCGCAGAGCTTCTCGCGCAGCATTTCGGTGATATGGATGCCGTAATGGCCGCCTCCGTCGACGACATCTGTGCCATCGAGGGCTTTGGCCGGATCATGGCGGATTCCGCCGTGAATTTCTTTTCGCTGCCGCAGTCCCAAAATCTGATCGGGCGCCTTCGTGAAAGCGGCGTCTCCATGATCGAAGAAAAGAAGGCTACCGGCGACAAATTCCTCGGCCTGACCTTCGTGCTCACCGGTACGCTCCCAACCATGACGCGGGAAGAGGCGACGGAAAAGATCGCCGCTCTGGGCGGAAAGACCTCCTCCTCCGTCTCCAAAAAGACGAGCTATGTCCTTGCCGGAGAGGACCCGGGCAGCAAATATACCAAGGCAGAGGCGCTCGGCGTCCCGATCATCGACGAGGCCGAGTTCCTCCGGATGTGCGAATGATGCAAGTGTCTTCCGTGCGGTTTGGCTCCGGGCACAACAAATAAAGACTTTGGCCGATGCCCTCCGGCGCCTGCGGATGCCTGAGGCACGTCCGGCACGATGGGCCGCCCTCCCATCTTCCGGCATAGGAACGCCACCGCGCAAAAACCATTTGCCACAGAAGCCCTCATACAAAAAGACAAGATGCCCCGCTTTGCAGCGGGGTATTTTTATACCCGGATTTTGCCGCCGGGCCTTGTTTTATGGCTTTTATCACGAATTTTCGTCCGCCTTTGGGAGGTGGTTTCGTCCTGATGCATTCGGAGAATAATGTTCTCCTTTGCGGAGCGGATGAAGCCGCCCACTTTTTGCGGCGAATTTTTCCGGATTCTGCCGTGCAAACGGCTGCCTGAAAGGGCGCTCCGGCTTTTTACGGCGTCCCGGTTTTGCCGGAATACTTTCCGGACAGGCCTCATAGAATGAGGACATGACGGGAAAGCGGTGAGCGTATGAGAATCGGCGACAGGACCCCCAAGTCGGCAGATGAAATCTTCGACGAGATCCGGGGCTGCAGCGGGCAGACCGTTTCCGAAATTCTCTCCCATATCGGGCGGGAGATCCGGAAAAACGCGCGGGAGATCCGGCTCGCTGTGGGGCGGCCGATGCAGATCGTGACCGCCGACGGTCTCTCGTTTTGTTCCAGAAAAGGGGAGACTTTCACCGATCCGGAGTGGGGCTGGTACCCGGATGCCGCCGAGATCGACGCGGTTTTCCGCGCCCTCTGCCAGTATTCCATCCACGCGTTTGCGGACGACATCGCGGCGGGCTTCGTCACGATCCGTGGCGGCCACCGCGCGGGCATCTGCGGCACCGCGGTCTACGAAAAGGGGAATCCTCTCCCGACGGCGCAGAAAAACATCTCCTCCGTCAATATAAGGATCGCCCGGCAGATTTTCGGGGCGGCGGATCCGGTCCTTGCGGAACTGAGGAAAACCGGGCTGCAAAATATACTGGTCGTCGGGCCGCCCTGCTCCGGCAAGACGACCGTGCTGCGGGATCTTGTGCGCCAGCTCGCTTCCGGGAAGATGGGAGCCTTCATCCGGACAAGCGTGATCGACGAGCGGTCGGAGCTCGCCGCCATGTATGAATCCGAGCCTCAGAACGATATCGGGGCCGCCTGCGACGTGCTCAACGGCTTTGGAAAGCGGGAGGGCATCCTCACCGCGGTCCGTGCCTTTGCTCCGGAGATGATCGTCTGCGACGAGCTGGGCGGCCCGGAGGATACGGATGCCCTGCTGGAAGCTTCAAGGTGCGGGGCTTTTCTTGCCGCGAGCATCCACGCGGATTCTCTGGAAAGCCTCCTGCTGCGGCCGAATCTGCTTCCGCTCATGGAAAGCGGAATCTTTGATCTGGCCGTCCTGATGGGAAGGGACTGCCGCATCCGGGAACTCCGGCATCTCCGCAGGGAAGGCGCAAGATGAGATTTTTCGGCTGCATATTGATCTTTTTTTCGGCTGCGGCATGCGGCATGCTCCTGGCGGCCGGACAAAAAAAGCTGGAGCGGATCTATGCGCAGTCCGTCACAATGACCGGCATGCTGATCGCTTTTCTTCAGTATGACGCGCCGGCGCTTACCGATCTGCTGGACCGGGTTGCCCGTTCCGGAAACTGTACGGAGCTCTGCTATCTCGGCCGGACGCTGGAAAGGATGCATGCGGGCGCCGGCTTCCGGGAGGCGTTTGAGGACGCACTTTCGGAATTCTGCCGGGAAAACCGATGTCCGGAATATTATGATGCTCTCTTCCCGCTCGGGAACCTTCTCGGCGCGGGCAGGGCGGAAAACCAGTCCCGCACGCTCGAGGCGCTGCGCCGCAACCTGCAGCAGATGAGCGAGCAGGTCCGGCAGGAGGCGGAAAAACGGGCGAGACTCTGCCGTTCCCTTGGGGTCGGCATCGGCGCTGCTGCGGCATTTGTTCTGATTTGAGGCGGAGGCGGAGACATGGACGTGGATATGATTTTTAAGATCGCGGCGATCGGGATTATCGTTTCCGTATTGAACCAACTGCTGATTCGTTCCGGAAGGGAGGAGCAGGCCATGATGACGACGCTCGCCGGGCTGATCGTGGTGCTGATGATGCTCATCACCGAGATCAGCAACCTCTTTGAGACGGTCAAGTCGGTCTTCGGCCTATGAAAAGGTGAATATCTTTACACTGATCGGCATGATTCTGGCCTGCACCGTCATCGCGGTTCTGCTCCGGCAATACAAGCCGGAGCTTGCGTTTGCCGTCTCGGCCGCGGCGGGGATTCTGATTCTGCTGGCCGTCTCCGGGCAAGTGACCGAGGTCTTTGATTTTGCGGACAGGCTGGTCCAAAACGGCTTTCCCGAAAACTTCGGCCTGCTTCTGCGGTGCGCCGGCGTCTGTCTGATCACGCATTTCGTTGCCGACGGCTGCCGGGACTGCGGCGAGCGCGCGCTCGCGGATCAGGCGGAGTTTGGCGGAAAAATTGCCATGCTGCTGATTTTGCTGCCTCTTTTGGAGGAATATCTGCATCTTGCGGAAAGGATCGCCGGCCTATGAGTACCCGGAATCTGAAACTTCTGGTGCTGCCGTTGCTGGTATTGTTCCTTTCGGGTGCCGCGATGCCGGCAGCGGGGGTGAAAACGTCGGAAACCGGTGCGCTCATATCCGGCAGCAGCACGGTGGCATCGGAAACCGGTGATTCCATGCCGGACGCCGGCGCAGGGATGACGGGAGACGGCACGGGAACCTCAGGGGCCGACGGATCGCTGCCGGAAACTGATTCGAACATATCTATGCCGGAAACGAAGGCGTCCCCGACGGAAAACGGCGCGGAAACCTCGGAGACCGACGCAGCGACGCCCGGAACCTACACCGCTATCCCGGAATCGGACGCAGGCAACGGCTTCGACGTCTCATCTTTTTTGGATTATTTCTCTCCGGAACTGGAGCAGGTGATGGAGGTGCTCGGGCTCGACAGCCTCGACGCCTCGGAGATCGAATCCCTCCGGATCGAGACGGTGTTCGCCGCCGTAAAGGATGCCGTCCGCGAGCGGTATATCGGGCCGCTCCGCGCGCTGGCCGCGGCGCTCTCCGGGAGCATGGTCATCTCCGCGGTCGGGGCGGTCTCCCCGGGGAAGAGCGCGTTGGACAGGCTTCTCTCCGTCGCCGGCGTGCTGTATTTCTCCGCGATGGCGCTGTACCCGCTGCAGCAGGTCTTTCGCTCCGCCGCGGAGGTGATCTCCTCCTGTCAGGAGATGCTCATGGGCTATATCCCCGTGTTTGCCTCCATTGTCACGGCGGCGGGAAGCCCGGTCTCCGCCGCCGCCTATTCCTCCATGCTGCTTCTGTCGTCAAACCTTGCAGCGAAGCTGTTTTCCGGATACATTGTGCCGCTCTCCCTGCTGCTGCTCGTGATCTCCATGGCGGCGCCCTTCACGCCGTTTGATGTCGGCAAAATCACGGCCATGCTCAAAAAGGCAGCAGTCTGGTCGCTCTCCTTCTCCATGGTCATTTATACGGGCATCCTCGGCCTCAAAACGCTGGTCGGCTCCTCCGCCGACAGCGTCGTGGACCGCTCGGCCAAATTCGTGATCGGCACCTTTGTCCCGATTGTCGGCGGTGCGCTTTCGGATGCGATGGGTACCGCACAGGGCTGCCTGAAGCTCGCCAGAAACGTGGTCGGCGCCTACGGAATCCTTGCCGCCGCCATGACCTGCCTGCCCTCCATCGTTGAGCTGATTCTCTGGCAGGTCTCCCTGAGCCTGTGCGCAGCCTTCTGCGCCTCCTTTGAGCAAGTCAAGATGGAGAAGATGTTCGCGGCGGCCTCCGACGTGACGGGGATTCTTTTCGCGGCGCTCGCGTGCTCGGCGCTGACCGTCGTCATTTCCACCGGAGTGCTGCTTTTGACCGTGGGAGGCGGATAACATGGAATCGCTGGCCGACTGGGCGATCTCCCTCTGTGCGGCGGGAATCGCCGTATTCCTCTGTGAGATCCTGCTGCCGGACGGAAGCATGATGAAGATCTTCAAAATCGCGGCGGCCGTCTTTTTTCTCTCCGCGATTCTGGCGCCGCTCTTCACCGGATTCGGCTCGAACGGGCTTTCCGGTCTGACCGAGCCGTCTTCCATCGCCTCCGATACGGCGGAAAAAGCGGTGGCAGACGCCGTAATTTCGGGCTTCCGGTCCAATCTGGAGAAGGAACTTTCTGCGGGGCTCGCGGCGGCGGGGATTCCGGTCTCCGGGGTGGAGGCCGAAGTCTCTTTGCAGGAGGACGGCGTCACGCTCGTGATCGACGCGGTCACCGTGCGGCTCCCGGAGCAGGGGAGCGCCGATCCAGCCGCCGTATCCAAAGCCGTGCGGGAGCTTTCCGGTATCGAGCCGGAGATTCATTATGAGGGGGAAGAGCATGGAAGCGCTGAAGAAGATCCTTAGTAAACTTGGACTGTCCGGCGCCCGGCAGTCTGCGGCCGGCAGCAAAATCATCCTGGTCCTCGGATTCGCCGGCATCGCGCTGATCTTTTTCTCGGAATTCGTCTCCTGTGAGGGAAGCGCGCAAAAGGCGGCGGCAGGGGAAGTTCCGGCCTACCTGCCGGAGCTGGAATCCAAACTGGAAGATCGGGTTTGCCTGCTCGTGGAGGGGATCGACGGCGCCGGCAAGGCGGAGGTTCTGATCACTTTTTCGGGCGGATACGAGTACGAATACCTCTCCGATACGGAAATGAAACAGGAAGAAAACGCCGAAAGCGTATTAAAATCTGAAACTCAAACATATATAATCGTTGACGGCTCTGCAGGCGATTCTGCCCTGGTCAGAAAAATCCTGGTACCCGAGATCAACGGTGCGGCAGTGATCTGTGAGGGCGGCGGGAATCCGATGGTTGCGGAAAAGGTGATCCGGGCGGTGTCGACGGCGCTGGGGATTTCTTCCTCAAAGGTTTTTGTGGCAAAAAAGGCTTGAATATGGAGGGGTAGGCAATGACAAGCGTCAGCAATTTTGAAAGCGTGGAGCTGGCCGCCGTACCGGCGAAAGCGAAACGCGGATTCTTTCATTTCGGAGAAAAAAAGGCGGGGGAAAAGGCGAAGCTGCGTTTCGTGCTGCGCAAAAAACATGTGATTGTCGCCGCGCTGGTGATGGTGCTCACCGCGGCGGTCTATGTGAATTATCTCTACTCGGTCGACGGGCTTGACCTCTCCCCGACGGAGACCAAGAATTACGGGGATTCGCTGCTCGTCTCCACGGGGGCGGACGGCGTCGTCATGGATGCGGACGCCTATTTCAGCGAGGCCCGCATCTCCAAAGAGCAAAACCGGGATGAAGCCGTGGAGACCATCCAGAATCTTTCGGTGACGGAAAACCTGACCGAGGAACAGATGGCGCAGCTCGCGCAGCAGGCTTCCGCGATCGCCGCAAACATGGAGCTTGAGACGAAGCTCGAAAGTCTCATCAAGGCAAAGGGCTTTGAGGATTGCCTCGTCTACATCACGGAGGAGTATGCGGACGTGATCGTCAAGACCGAAGGTCTGCTTGCCGCGGAAGCTGCGGAGATCAAGGCGTCCATCCTTGAGGAGACCGACGTCCCCGTCGAGAACATCACAATTGTGGAAGTAAACTGAACGCTGCATATACATTTGAATAGCAGAGCATTCGGACAGAGCCTTTTTGGAAAAACATGCGTTTTTTCAGGGCTCTGTTTTTTTATACGTCTGTGTATATTCAAAAATTTTGTATTTTCTTATCATCAAAAACTTGTATATGATTTTAATTATGATATAATAATTCTACAAAAACGGCGGCCACAAAAAAATACGGGCCGGTGCATGTTGAAAATTTTGGACAAGATTCCCCTCCTTGATAAAACGGGGAGGGATTTTTTTCGGAGGAAACGGAATGACAAGAAAAGAAGCGAGAGAACAGGCGTTCGCGCTGGTTTTTGAAAGTGCCTTTCACACGGAAGGTCTCGACTACATCATCGAAAATGCGGCGGAGGCCAGCGAGGAACCGATCGAGATCGGCGCTTTTGCAAGGGAACTGGCATCCAGAACGCTGGAGAACCGGGACCTTCTGGACGAGAAGATCGCCGCGTGCTCTTCTCACTGGAAGACCAGCCGCATGTCCCGCGTCGCGCTGGCAATCCTGCGCAACGCCGTCTGCGAGATGTATTTCTTTGACGACATTCCGGACAGCGTCTCGATCAATGAAGCGGTCGAGCTCGCAAAAACCTACGGCGGCGACGACGACCCTTCCTTTGTGAACGGCGTCCTCGGCGCGGTTTACAAAAGGAAGCAGGAGGCAAACGATGCCGCTGTATCTGGGGATTGACACCAGTAATTACACCACCTCGGCCGCTCTGTATGACGGCGGCACGGGCGCTCTGGTCCAGAGGAAGCGCCTTCTTCCTGTGAAGGAGGGCTCCGTCGGCCTTCGGCAGTCCGACGCGGTGTTTGAGCACGTCAAACAGCTTGGAGAGATGGTCTCCGGCGTCTTTGCCGAAACCGGCGCACGGGAGATCGCCGCGGTGGGCGTCTCGAACCGCCCGCGCGACATCGACGGCTCCTACATGCCGTGTTTTCTCGTCGGCATCATGGCTGCGGAGAGTATCGCAGCCTCGCATCAGGCGCCGCTTTATCTGTTTTCGCACCAGCAGGGCCACGTCGCCGCGGCGCTCTATTCCGCGGGAAGGCTGGATCTCCTGAAAACACGTTTTCTCGCGTTCCATGTCTCCGGAGGAACGACCGAGTGTCTGCTCGTGGAGCCGGACGATGATCGGATCTTCCGCTGCGAAAAAGTCGCCGATTCGCTCGACCTCAAGGCCGGACAGGCCGTCGACCGCGTCGGCGTGATGCTTGGACTGCCGTTCCCGGCCGGCCCGGAGCTTGAAAAACTTGCACAAAAGAGCGATAAAGTTTATAAAATAAAGCCGACGATGAAGGACGGAAACTGCTCTCTCTCCGGCGTCGAAAACCGCTGTGAAGCAATGCGGGCGGCGGGAGAAAGCCCGGAGCACATTGCGAGGTTCTGCCTCGATTCGATCGGGGCCGCGGTCTCCGGCATGACGGACGCCGTGCTCGAAAAATACGGCAGGCTGCCGGTTCTCTACGCCGGGGGCGTCATGTCGAATGCGATCCTCCGGGAGCATTTAGAAAAGACCTACGGTGGCATCTTCGCGGAGCCCGTGTTTTCTTCCGACAACGCCGCGGGCATCGCCGTACTGACCTCCGTCGCCGACCGAAAAGGGAAGGGGGACCCGGAATGGCCGGATTCGCAGTCCTGACCGTATCCCAGATCGTGACTTATCTCAAATCGACGGTCGAGGAGGACGAAAAGCTCCGGGGGCTCTACGTCCGCGGCGAGATCGGCGATTACCGCCCGAATTTCATCTCCGGGCATGTCTATTTCACGCTGAAAGAGAAGGATGCCTCGCTGCGCTGCGTAATGTTCCGCTCGAGCGCCTCCCGCCTGAAATTTGAGCCGGCCTCCGGTATGTCGGTCATCCTGCGCTGCGACGTGACGCTCTACTCGCGGGACGGCACCTGCCAGCTGGTCGTCTACGATATCCAACCGGAGGGGCTTGGCGCAAACTATCTTGCGTTTGAGCAACTGAAAGAGAAGCTCTCAAAGGAGGGCCTCTTTGCCGCCGAGCACAAGCGGCCGATTCCGCTCTATCCAAAGAAGATCGGGGTCGTCACCTCCCGCTCCGGGGCGGCGCTGCATGATATTGAGCAGATCCTGGAGCGCCGGTGGCCGCTGGGGGAGATTTTGCTTTACCCGGTCTCCGTGCAGGGAGCCGAATCCGCGCCGCAGATCGTCGCGGCGATCGAGGCGATCAACCGGATCCCCAGTGTGGATATGATTCTTCTCGGCAGGGGCGGCGGCAGTTCGGACGATCTCTCCGTCTTTAACGACGAGCGCATCGCGAGGGCCGTCTACGCGAGCACGATCCCGGTGATTTCGGCCGTCGGGCACGAGACGGATTTCACGATCTGCGATTTCGTCGCCGATCTGCGTGCTCCGACGCCCTCGGCCGCCGCGGAGCTCTGCAGCCCGGACGGCACGGAACTCAAATATTACTTCGGCTCCATTTCCTCGGCGCTCACGGCGAGGATTAGGGCATTTCTTGAGCGTGAAAAAGAAGAAAAAATCAAGGGAAATGTCGAAAAGCTAAACAGCTTTACATCTATAGCCTTGTTGGCCGGCGCCGATCTGATTGGAGACGGCCGGCTCTCTCTGGAACGGAATATGGCGAAAATTCTGAACGATTCCGACCGGGTGCTCGAACGGGAACTCACGCGGCTCGACGGGGCCAACCCGGCGAAGATTTTGAAAAAAGGCTTCTGTTTTGCGGAAAAAGAGGATCGCCCCGTGCGGTCGGCCGGCGAACTGAAGCCCGGGGACGAAGTCCGGCTGCGCTTTTCCGACGGCGCGGTCGGAGCAAAAATCATATAAGCGAAAGGAGCGTTCCCATGGCGGAAGAACTGAATTTCGAAAAGGCCGTGGAACGGCTGGATTATATCAATGCGAAGCTCGAGGCGGGGAACCTGCCGCTTGAGGAGGCGCTTTCGCTCTACGAAGAAGGCGTGAACCTCTGCAAAAAAGCTTCGAAGATCCTCGAAGAGGCAAAACAAAAGATCACAGAACTTTCTGAAGAGGGGAACGGGTAAATTCATGGAAAAAGAAACTTTCCTCTCCGTTTTGGAAGACGACCGGGAAAAGATCGGCGGCTGTCTCTCGGCGCGGATCGCTGCGGAGAATTCCGAGCAGGCCCTGATCGCCGAGGCGATGCGCTATTCCGTTTTGGGCGGGAAACGGCTCCGCGGCATCCTTGCGCTGGAATTCTGCCGGCTCTTCGGCGGATCTGTGGAAGACGCGCTGCCTTTGGCCGCCGCGATCGAGTGCGTGCAGGCCTACTCACTCGTCCACGACGACCTGCCCTGCATGGATAACGACGATTTGCGCCGCGGAAAACCCTCCTGTCACATCCGTTTCGGCGAGGCGAACGCGCTGCTCGCCGGGGACGCGCTGCTCACGGAGGCGTTTGCCATTCTTGCGGAGTGCGAGCTCGCAAAAAAGGCGCCGGAACGGGCGCTCAAAGCGGCGAGTCTGCTTTCCCGGGCCGCCGGCTACCGTGGGATGGTCTGCGGTCAGGTGCTTGACCTCGCGAGCGCCGGAAAAGCGCCCTCCGCCAGGGAGCTCTATATTTTGGATGAACTCAAGACCGCCGCGCTGATCCGGTGCGCCGCCGGGATGGGCTGCGCCGCCGCCGGTGCGGATGCCGAACAGACCTATCTTGCCGTCTCGTACGCGAACGAGTTCGGCCTTGCGTTTCAGATCGCGGACGACATCCGGGACTTCATGGAGAAGCCGGAGTCTGCCGAACCCAGCTCCTATGTCGCCGTACACGGCATCGGAGACGCCCGAGCCGATGCGAAAAAACATGCGGCCTTTGCGCTCGACTATCTCGATTCCCTCCAAAAGAGCGGGATCGACACCGGGTTTTTCCGTCTGTTTGCGGAGGAACTGATACAATTCTGATGGGAGAAAGTATGCCGAAAGAACGAATTTTGGATACGATCCGGCTGCCGGAAGGCGTTTCGGAGCTGGACGACAAACAACTGAAAACTCTCTGCGGGGAGCTGCGGAGCGAGATTCTGGATAAAGTCTCGCAGACCGGCGGCCACCTCGCTTCCAATATGGGCGCGGTGGAGCTCACCGTGGCGCTGCATCACGTCTTTTCGACGCCGAAGGATGTGATCGTCTGGGATGTCGGCCACCAGTGCTACTCCCACAAGATCCTGACCGGGCGCGACATCACCGGCATCCGCACCGAAAACGGTCTCTCCGGATTCCCGAAATCGGCCGAGAGCGTACACGACGCTTTCGTCGCCGGGCATGCGAGCACCTCGGTCTCCGCGGCGCTCGGGATCGCGCAGGCAAAAAAGATCAAGGGCGAGCCGGGCAGCGTCATCGCGGTCGTCGGCGACGGGGCGTTCTCCGGCGGCATGATCTACGAGGCCATGAACAACGCCGGCCGCAGCGGCACCAAGCTCATCGTCGTGCTCAACGACAACGAGATGAGCATCTCCAAAAATGTCGGCGCCATGGCGAGATACCTCGCAAAAATCCGCACGAGGCGCAGTTACTTCCGCTTCCGCGACAATGTGGAGAGATTCCTGCTGGCGATCCCGCTCGTCGGAAGAAGTTTGCGAAACTTTGCCTCCGCGGTCAAGAATATGCTGAAAAACCACCTCTACGGCAGCAATTATTTTGAGCATTTCGGATTCTATTACTTAGGCCCGGTGGACGGCCACGACGTCTCCACGCTGGTGCGCGTCCTCGAGCGGGCGAAGAAATTCTCCTGCCCTGTACTCGTCCACATCAATACGATAAAAGGAAAAGGCTACCTGCCTGCGGAGCAGAATCCCTCCAAATTCCACGGAATCGCTCCGTTTGATAAAGAGACCGGCGAGCTGCTGGAACCGCCGTCCGAGAGCTTTTCGGAGGCATTCGGCGAGATCCTGACCGGGCTTGCGGCAAAGGACGACCGCATCTGTGCAATCACCGCCGCGATGAAGGACGGCACCGGCCTCGGCACGTTTGCGGCAAAGTATCCCAAGCGCTTCTTCGACGTCGGCATTGCGGAGGAGCATGCGATGACGTTTGCCGCCGGGCTTGCCGCCGGGGGCATGAAGCCGGTCTTCGCGGTCTACTCGACGTTCCTGCAGCGCTCCTGCGACCAGATCATCCACGACGCCTCGATCGAGCCGAAGCACGTTGTGCTGGCCGTCGACCGGGCGGGCATTATCGGCGGGGACGGGGAGACGCACCAGGGCATCTTCGATATTGCCATCCTGACCGCCGTTCCGGGCATGACAATCTTCTGTCCGACGGATTACCGGGAGCTCGGCGCGATGCTGGAAACCGCGCTGAACGGGGAAGGCGTCTATGCCGTCCGCTATCCGCGCGACTGCGAGAGGGCTCTTCCCGAAGCATACCGCAGCGGCGGCGCGGATTTCGATCTCTTTGAAAAACCGGGTTCCGACGCGCTGATCGTCTGCTACGGCAGGCTTTTTGCCGAGGCGGTCTCCGCTGTGGAAACCGGAGGCGCCTCCCTCCTGAAGCTCAATAAAGTCTGGCCGCTCCATGAAGCGGCTCTCGGTGCCGCAATGCGGTATCAGAATATTTTCTTCTTCGAAGAGGTTGTCTTTCCGGGCAGCATTGCCGAGCATTTCGGCGCGGCTCTGACGGAGAGAGGCTTCCACGGCGGATACCATCCGCAGAATATCTCCGGCTTCCTCCCGCAGATGAGCGCCGCCTCCGCAATTAACAAGCAGGGGCTGGACGCGGAATCCATGCTGCAAAAGATTTCCGGCGGAAAGGGGCGGATCGGATGAGCGAAAAGAAACGTCTCGACGCGGAGCTCGTCGACAGGGGTATTCTCGGCAGCAGGGAACTGGCCAAGGCAGCGATCATGGCCGGGCAGGTCTATGTAAACGGGCAGCGGGCCGACAAAGCCGGCGATCCGGTCACCGCGGAGGATCAGATTGAATTCCGGGGCGATACATTAAAATATGTGAGCCGCGGCGGGCTCAAGCTTGAAAAGGCGCTCGCCGTCTTCCCGGGCATTTCTCCAGCCGGGAAGATCTGCATGGATGTCGGCGCCTCCACCGGCGGATTTACGGACTGCATGCTGCAAAACGGCGCCGAAAAAGTCTACGCCGTCGACGTCGGGTACGGCCAGCTCGCATGGAGCCTCCGCACGGACACGCGGGTCGTCAATCTCGAGCGCACCAACGTGCGCTACCTCACAAAGGAGCAGGTGCCGGAGCCGGTAGGCCTCGTGAGTATCGACGTCTCCTTCATCTCCCTGAATCTCGTTCTTCCGGTGCTCCTGCCGTTTCTTGCGGAGGATGCCGCCGTGGTCTGCCTCGTGAAGCCGCAATTTGAGGCCGGCAGGGAAAAGGTGGGCAAGCATGGCGTCGTCCGCGAGCCGGAGACGCACCTCGAAGTCATCAATAAGGTGCTCTCCTTCGCGAGGAGCGCCGGATACGGGGCGCTTGGCCTCGATTTTTCGCCGGTCAAAGGCCCTCAGGGCAACATTGAATATCTTCTGGCCCTGTCGAAGGACCCGTCTCTCGACAGAACCGATCTTTCCCCGGAAGCCGTGGTCGCGGCCTCCCACGATACGCTCAACTGAGAGGAGACTTCCTATGCAGAAAAAATTTGAAAAATTCCGGCTTCATCCCCTCCGCGGGCCCAAGGCGTTCCTTTCCGTCAACCTGACCCGGGAACAGGTGAAGCCCTGCGCGGAGAAGGTCATCGCCTTTCTTTTGAAACTCGGCGTCTCTCCCTATCTGGATTCCTCGCTGGAACCGGTGTTTTCCGGGACGGGCGCCGGATTCCTGCCCTCCGAAACGATTCTGCCCGAATCCGACCTGATGATCGTGATCGGCGGCGACGGAACGATCCTGCGCGCGGCGAGGAGCGCCATCCTCTACGACGTGCCGATCCTCGGCATCAACGCCGGGCGGCTCGGCTTCCTCTCCGAGCTGGAGCAGGAGGAGATCCCGCTGCTGGAAAAACTGGTGCACGGCGGCTGCCGGGTCGAGCGGCGCATGCTGCTGGATATCGTTTACGGCGCTGAGACGGAGATCGCGGTCAACGACATGTTCATCTCCAAAACCGAGCCAGGAAAGATCGTCGATCTTGAGGTCCGGTGCGACGGCAGGGAGGTGGCCGATTACCGGGCGGACGGCATCGTCTTCGCCACGCCGAACGGCTCCACCGCCTACTCCATGTCGGCCGGCGGCCCGGTGATGGACAACGAACTCGACGCGATCATCATGACGCCGATCTGTCCGCATTCCCTGATTTCGCGGTCGATCGTCTGCGCGGGGGACAAGATTCTGACGGTCAAAGCCGCCTCCTCCGACAACGAAAAGGATCTCGGCATCGTCATCGACGGCGAAAAACGTATGGTACTCAAATCGAACGGCGAGGTTTCGATCCGCCGCTCGGAGAAATATATCCGCTTTATCAACATCACAGGCCGGGGATTCTACGAGACCCTCAACGAGAAAATCATAGGGAGACGATGAAATGAAAACGAAACGCCATTCCAAGATCCTGGAACTCATCTCCGAAAAAGACATCACCACCCAGGAAGAGCTTCTCTCCTGGCTGAAGGAAAGCGGCTTTGAAATCACGCAGGCGACCGTTTCCCGCGACATCAAGGAGCTTCGCCTCGTAAAGACGCTTTCTCCGAACGGAAAATACCGCTACACCGCCTCCGCCGGGGAATCCAATTCCGACATCGGCAGCAAATACGCCGTATTCAGCCAGTCGGCGAAATCCGTGGATTACGCGGGCAACATCATCGTGATCAAATGCTTCACCGGCATGGCAAACGCCGCCTGCGCCGTCCTCGACGCCATGAATCGTCAGGGCATCGTCGGAACGCTCGCCGGGGACGACACGATCTTCGTCCTGATGCGGGATGAAAAGACGGCTCTCGTTTTGGTCGAAGAAATCAGGCGCCTGATCGGCTGACGCTGAAAGAGGGGTTATCTTGCTTTCTCAGTTGCATATTCAAAACGTTGCGGTGATCGAAAACGTCTCGATGGAGCTTCGCCCCGGCTTCAACGTGCTCACAGGTGAGACCGGCGCCGGAAAATCCATCCTGATCGACTCGATCCACGCCGTGCTCGGCGGAAGAACCCGCCGGGACCTGATCCGCACCGGAACCGATAAGGCCTTCGTCAGCGCGGTCTTTTCCGGCCTTTCGGAAAAGGACGCCGAGGCGGTGCGCTCCCTTGGCTATGAGCCGGACGAGAACGGCGAACTTCTGGTCTCGCGCGAAATCTTTGCGGACGGCCGCTCCGTCTGCAAGATCAACCTGAGCCCCGCGACCGCCGCGGTGCTCAAGGCTCTCTCCGCCGCGCTGATCGATATCCACGGCCAGCACGACAGCCAAATGCTCTCCGACCCGGAGCTCCATATGCTCTATATCGACGCCTACGGCAACACGGAGGAGCTCCGGAACGCGTACCGGGAGGCCTACGAGGCGCTGAAAGCGGTTGAAAGGGAGATCAAAAAGCTCTCCGTAAACGACGCGGAAAAAGCGCAGCGCATCGACCTTCTGAGCTATCAGGTCCGGGAGATCGAAGGCGCCGCCGTCGCGGAAGGGGAGGAGGAGGAACTCCTTGCCCAGAAAAAGCGCATGGACGGCACGGAAAGACTCTCCGGGCTGATCGCGGAGGCCGTTGAGGCCTTCGACGGAAGCGACGACGCCGAAGGTATGCTCACGAGGATGGAGACCGTGATCGACGACACGGCGGGGCTCACCGAATATTTCCCGGATTTTTCCGGCGCTCCGGAGAAATTCCGCAGCATGTACTATGAATTTGAGGAGCTTGCAAACGAGATTCGCGCCTGCGCCGATGAGCTGGAATTCGACCCGGCGCTGCAGAACCGCATCGAGTCAAGGCTCGACGCCATCTACCGCCTGAAACGCAAGTACGGCGGCACGGTGGAGGCCATGTTCGCCTACTACGAAAAGGCAAAACAGGAGCTGGATTCGATCGAGTTCTCCGAAGAGAAGCTCGCGGAGCTGCAGAAACAGGAAAAAATTCTGCGTGCAAGGGCTTCCGAGCTTGCCGGGCAACTCACCGACGCGAGAAAAAAGGCGGCCGCCCGGTTTGAGCAAAACGTCGCGGCGGAGCTTTCCTATCTCGATATGCCGAATTCCCGGTTCGAGGTCCGCTTCGAGACGTCGGAGCTTGCTCCGGACGGGCAGGACGTTCTGGAATTTTATATCTCCACCAACGCGGGCGAGCCGCTGAAGCCGCTCGTAAAAATTGCCTCCGGCGGCGAACTCTCCCGGATCATGCTGAGCATCAAGAATGTGCTCGCGGAAAACGACCGGATCGATACGCTGATCTTCGACGAGGTCGACACCGGCATCTCCGGCTCGGCGGCGGAGAAGGTCGGCCGCAAGCTCAGGCAGGTCTCCAAGGGCCGCCAGATCATCTGCGTCACGCATCTCGCGCAGGTTGCCGCCTATGCGGACAATCATCTCTACATCTCCAAGTTCACCGAAAACGGGCGTACATACACGAATGTGGAGGAACTGGACCGTTCCGGCCGGATCGAGGCGCTTGCACGGATCATGGGCGGCGCGGATGTCACCGATTCCATCCGCAGAAGCGCAGAGGAACTGCTGCGCCTCTCGGGCAACTAAGAGATTTTCTTGTTTTCACAGTTACATCCACAGACGCCGCGATTACTTCGAAACCATCATGTCGAAGCTCCGAATCGGTCCCGGTATGCTTGCCGAAAAGGCCATGGCAATCAGCGTCATCCCATGCCGCCCCCGGCGGGAGGAGGTTGACAAATCCGCTGAAATACGATATAATCCATCGCATATGAGAAAAGCGGGGAAGGGAACAAGTAGCGGCTCTGCCTACGGCAAAGAGAGCTTCCGGGCGGTGTAAGGAAGCGTGTGCAGGACGGTGAATACGATCCCGGAGCTGCGGGGAAGAACCGAGAGGGAAGCCCCGTCCGGTGCGCCGGTTACCGCGCGGAGTTGCCTGCAACTCACCGAGGCCGCAGCGCGTGAGCATTGCGGCAAACAGAGGTGGTATCGCGATACATTCGCCCTCTGCCGTTTTTCAGCGGCGGAGGGTATTTTTATGCCGGTATATCCGCCTAACCTATACGCCGCAGTGTTCAGGATGATTTTGTCATTCGTATACACGAAGCCGGCGGCAAAAACAATTTTGGAAATTTCGTTCAAAGGAGCGTTATCATGAAGATTTACGAGGATTTGGAGCGCAGGGATCTGATCGCTCAGCTCACCAACGAGGAGGACATCCGGGAAAAGCTCAACAACGGGAAAGTCACATTTTATATCGGTTTCGATGCCACGGCCGACAGCCTGCACGTCGGGCACCTGCTTCAGCTGCTGATCATCCGCAGGATGATTGCCGCGGGCCATACGCCGATCCTGCTGCTCGGCACCGGCACCACCCTCGTCGGCGACCCGACCGGCAAGACCGACATGCGCAAGATGCTCTCCGCCGAGGAGATCGACTATAACGCCGACCGCTTCCTCGACCAGATGCGGCAGATCGTCGATATCGACCAGTGCATCGTTGCGCGCAACGGCGACTGGCTCAAAAAGCTCGGTTATATCGAATTTCTGCGGGATTACGGCCCGCACTTCTCCGTCAACCGGATGCTGACCGCGGAATGCGTCCGCAGCCGTCTTGAGCGTGGCTGTACCTTCCTCGAATTCAACTATATGATTATGCAGAGCTACGATTTTCTGGAGCTCAATCGCAGGTACAACTGCATCATGCAGCTCGGCGGCGACGACCAGTGGTCCAACATCCTCGGCGGCGTCGAGCTCGTGCGCAGGGTGGAAGATAAAGAGGTCTACGGTATGACCTTCCAGCTGCTCACCACCAAAGAGGGCAAAAAGATGGGCAAAACCGAGGGCGGTGCCGTCTGGCTCAGCCCGAACAAAACGTCTCCCTTCGATTTCTTCCAGTATTGGAGGAACGTCGCGGACGCGGACGTCATCAAGTGCCTCAAATTCCTCACGTTCCTCCCGGTGGAGGAGATCGAGGAGATGGAACGCACGATGACCGGCAGCGGTCTCAACCAGGCAAAGGAGACGCTCGCCTACGAGGTCACGAAGATCGTCCACGGGGAAGAGGAGGCCCGTAAGGCGCTGGAGGCTGCGCGCGCTCTCTTCTCTGAAAACGCCTCCTCCGAGCATATGCCGACCACCGTGCTTTCGGATGCCGATTTTACCGACGGAAAAATCCTCGTCACCGACGCGCTCATCAAAACCGGCCTGACAAAGTCCCGCGGAGAGGGCAAACGCTTGATTGCGGACGGCGGCATCTGCGTCAACGAGGAGAAGATCGCCGACGCCTCCGCCGTGATCGAAAAGACGGCGTTTGAAAACGAAGTCATCCTTAAAAAAGGCAAAAAGATCTTTTTTAAGCTCGTTCTGGAATAAAAAGAACGGGATCGCAGACCCGCAGATGCATGCCGATATGGAAACGATTCCGATCGGATGCGGATTTCACGGTTCCGGATCGGCTTGGCGGTGAATCCTACGGACAATAACTCTGCGCCGCCGCAATCCCCGCCGAAAACGAAAAAGCAGCAAAAAAACATCCGCACCGGTGAGCAGAGAACGGCTCGCCGATGCGGATGTTTTCATAGGGATTTCGGGCAGGAGACCTCCTGCCCGGGAAACAGACTCTCCAACAAGTAAAAAGTCGCATTCCGGCATAAAAAATTGCCCGCCGGATAGGGCGGGCAGATTCCGATGCCTTTGGCAGACTCGCAGATGCGGGCCTGTTTTATTTTGCCTCTTCGATGGAGACGGTGGAAAGCATCGTATCGAGACGATCGGACCACTCGGAATTTCCCGAGGCGAAGCTGTACTCAAACAGCAGCCGTGTCGTCCCTGCGTCATAGATGAAGAACCGGTATTCCGAACCGTCCTTCGCATAGCTGACAGTCAGAACCGGATAGGCTCCGGTTCCCATGTAGGAGTTGCCCGATTTCGCATCATCTACGCCGCTCTGAAGAACCAGACCGGACTGCAGCTCCTCTGCGGAGGAGTCCGGGTAGCCCTGTACGGCGAAGTATGTTCCATTCAGCGGCTCGCTGTTTTCGATCGCCTGGAAATGATCGTTATCCTTGCTGAAACAGGAGGGGTCATACATCATGGAATACCCCAGTTCGCTCTGATAACTCTCCCCGGAATCCTCCGGCAGATCCATACCGGCTCCGGTATAGATGGCGCCGAAAAGGGTCTTCGCGGCGCCTTCCTGCCAGGGATAATAGTCCGAGGTGATTCCGGCGGTCTCCATCAGACCGGCCGCGTTTTCGCCGCCAAGTTCCTTCGCGGCATAATAAATGTCATTAATCTGCTGGGCAAACAGCGTTTTATTTTCTTCCGTCAGCTTGCCAAACCATTCCTGTACCGCGGCAGCAACCGCCTCCGCCTCCGGCTGATCCTTTGTGTACCAGTCAAGAAGTGCGGCGGCTTTGATCGCGGCGGAGAGGGAACAGCCGGCGGTGCCCGGCCAATAATTCGCGGAGATGTCGTCCAGAATCGCAGTCAACGCGGGAAGCGTCTCCTCCGCGGCGGATGTCTCCTGAGTTTCGGAAGTGGATTCCGGTTCTGCCGTAATTTCCGTCTCGGAAGTCTCCGGTTCGGAAGAAGGCGTCTCGGAATTCGAGCATCCGGCGAGCATGGTCAGGATCAGCATACCGGAGAGGATTATACTGAGAATCTTTTTCATTCCACAATCCTCTTTTCTATGTTCCGCAGTTGAACCCAATTAGGCCGCGACAGAGGTCGTGTCGGCCGGAACGGATTCTACCGGAGCTTCAACCGGGGCGGTCTCAGAAGTTGCAGGGGCGGTCTCAGAAGTTTCCGGGGCAGTCTCAGAAGTTTCCGGGGCGGTCTCAGAAGTCTCAGGGGCGGTCTCAGAAGTCTCAGGTGCAGTTTCCTCGGTGGATTCCGGCTCGGTTACGACTTCGGCTTCGGAAGTCTCCGGCTCAGAGCTCGGGGTTTCCTCAGTGCCTTTGCATCCGGTGAACAGCATCAGAAGCATCATACCAACAAGAACCACACTAATAATCTTTTTCATTCAAAAATTCCTCTTTTCTGCGCTTTTGCGCGGTTCCTATTATAACCCACACGGCCGGGATGTCAAGTACTAATTTTTTAATAAAAAATGTCGTTTTTGTGAAAATTGTGCGATACTTGCATGTTAAGTAATTATGCTTTACGTTTATGAAATGAGCATGTATTTTCGGAGAATTTCTTCCAAATGCTTCGCTTTTTGAGGTTCCATCCGGCACAGAGGAGCCCGGCAAAATCCGACATCGAAGCCGATCAATTTCATCGCTTCCTTGACGGGAATCGGGTTAACGTCGCTGAAAAGCGCGTCGATCAGCGGCATCAGAAGGTTCTGTTTCCTCGCGGCCTTTGCGGTTTCTCCGGCGAAATATTCCTCACACATCTGATGCACTTCCTCCGGCAGGATGTTGCTGAGTACGGAGATGATCCCCTTGCCGCCAAGGGAGAGGACCGGAACGATGTATTCGTCGCCGCCGGAATAGACCTCCAGCGCGTCGCCGCAGAGATCCCGGATGCGGGATACCTGCGCGATATTTCCCGAGGCCTCCTTGATCGCATAGATATATTCGTTTTCGGCAAGGAGGGCGCAGGTCTCCGGCGCGATGTTCATCCCTGTGCGTGAGGGAACATTGTAAAGGATCATCGGAAGGCAGGCGTGGTTCGCGATGCGGTTGTAGTGCTCCACAAGGCCCTGCTGCGACGTTTTGTTGTAGTAGGGGGTCACGACCAGAATGGCATCGGCGCCGGCGTTTCGCGCGCTCATGGCGAGCCGCACCGCATGCGCCGTGTCGTTGCTGCCCGCGCCGGCGATCAGCGGCACGCGACCCGCGATCGTCTCCTTTGCCAAGAGAATGATTTTATACTGCTCGTCGTCGGAGAGCGTCGCGCATTCTCCGGTTGTTCCGTTTACCACGATCGCATCGACGCCGGCGGCGATCTGTTTTTCGATCAGTTCCTGCAGACGCGGATAGTCGACGGAAAAATCTTCCTTCATCGGCGTCACAAGCGCGGTTCCACATCCCGTAAAAATCGTTTGTTTCATATAAAAATACCTCCGCAGTCAGAATCATCAATTCCTATGCTGCGGAGGCTGCGATTATTCGATTTGCGTTTACCGGTCGAAATACCCCTCGGCCGCCAGCATCTCGGCAAGCAGAACGCCGCCGCCCGCCGCGCCGCGCATCGTGTTGTGCGCGAGGCTGACAAATTTGTAGTCATACTGGCTGTCCTCACGAAGGCGGCCGATCGTCACGCCCATGCCGTTTTCGTAGTCGCGGTCGAGCCCTGTCTGCGGGCGGTCCGGCTCCTCGAAGTATTTGAGGAACTGCTTCGGCGCACTGGGCAAACCGAGCTCCTGCGGCTTTCCGGAAAAGGAGGCCCATCTCTCTTTGATCTCTTCGACGGTCGGCTTCCGCTCGAAAGAGACGAAAACCGCCGCCATGTGGCCGTCCGTGACCGGGACGCGCAGGCACTGGGTCGTAATGGCGGGGGAGGAAGCCGGAATAATTTCGCTGCCTTCGACCGTTCCCCAGATCTTCAGCGGCTCCTGCTCGCTCTTCTCCTCTTCGCCGCCGATGTAGGGGATCAGGTTGTCTACCATCTCCGGCCAGCGCTCAAAGGTCTTTCCCGCGCCGGAGATCGCCTGATAGGTGCAGGCGAGCACTTTTGTGATGCCGAATTCGCGCAGCGGATGCAGCGCCGGAACATAGCACTGGATCGAGCAGTTGGATTTGACGGCGATAAAGCCGCGCTTGGTGCCGAGGCGTTCCCTCTGCGCGCGGATGATCTCTACATGCTCCGGATTCAGTTCCGGGATGATCATCGGCACATCCGGCACCATGCGGTTGGCGCCGTTGTTGGAGATGACCGGGCATTCCAGCTTCGCATAGCGCTCCTCAAGCGCCTTCGTCTCCTCTTTTTTGAGGGCGGTCGCGCAGAAAACGAAGTCAACCCGGGCGGCGATCTCCTCCGCATCGGCTCCCGCATCGTATACCACCATATTTTTGACGGAGTCCGGCATCGGGGAAGTCATCGCCCATTTCCAGCCCGCGGCCTCCTCATACGTTTTGCCTTTTGACCGGGCGGAAGCGGCAAGGACTTCGATATGGAACCACGGATGCTCCGCCAGCAGGGTGACAAACCGCTGGCCGACCATGCCCGTTGCTCCAAGAATGCCGACACGATATTCTTTCATCTGACAGGCCTCCTCAAAAATCGGTTGAAAACAAAAGATATATGCAATATAATATATTGGTTAACTTTAAAAGTCAATTGCAATGGAAAGTGTTTTGGAAAAATGAAAACAAGCGATTTTTATTTTGAACTGCCCGAAGAGCTGATCGCCCAGCACCCCGTCGAACCGCGGGATTCCTGCCGGATGCTCTGCCTCGACCGAAAGACCGGAACCATTCTGCATAAACATTTCTATGATCTTCCGGATCTCCTTGATCCGGGCGACCTGTTGGTGCTCAACGATTCCCGCGTCCTGCCGGCAAGGCTGATCGGGCAGCGGGAGGACACCGGCTCTCCGATCGAGTTCCTGCTTCTGAATCAGCATGAGCTTGACGTCTGGGAGACGCTCGTGCGCCCGGGCAAACACGCAAAGGTAGGGAAGCGGTTTGTCTTCGGGGATGGGCTGCTCCGCGCCGAAGTGACCGATATCATTGAAGACGGCAACCGGATCGTCAAGTTTGAGCACGAAGGCAGCATCTACAACGTGCTCGATCAGATCGGCCGGATGCCGCTGCCGCCGTATATCACGGAGGAACTCCGCAATAATGAGGATTACCAGAACGTCTATTCCGATCCGGTCGGTTCCGCCGCGGCGCCGACCGCCGGACTGCACTTTACGAACGAGCTGCTCGATAAAATCCGTGACAGGGGCATCGGCACGGCGTTTGTGACGCTGCACGTCGGGCTCGGGACCTTCCGCCCGGTCAAGGCGGAGCACATCGAAAACCACATCATGCATGCGGAACATTATATGCTGCCGCAGGAGACCGCCGACAGGATCAACGAGACGAAGGCCGCCGGCCACCGTGTGATCGCGGTTGGCACCACTTCCTGCCGGACGCTCGAATCCGTGGCCGCAAAGTGCGGAAAGATCGTAGTCGACGACGACACCACCAGCATTTTCATCTACCCCGGATTCGAATACAAGGTGCTCGACGGGCTGATCACCAACTTCCATCTGCCGGAAAGCACGCTGATTATGTTGGTTTCCGCCTTTGCGGGGTATGAAAACGTGATGCACGCCTATGAGGTCGCCGTCCAGGAGAGATACCGCTTTTTCTCGTTCGGCGACAGCATGCTGATTATATAAGGAGAAAGTATGTTTACTGTACTCAAAACCGAAGACCGGGCAAGAAGAGGCACCTTGGAGACCGTCCACGGCACCGTGCAGACGCCCGCCTTCATGAACGTCGCGACCTGCGGCGCGATCAAGGGCGGCATCGATTCTTTCGATCTCAAGGACCTGCACTGCCAAGTGGCGCTCTGCAACACCTATCATCTGTCGCTCCGCCCGGGAGACGAGGTGATCCGCGATCTCGGCGGCCTGCATAAGTTCATGAACTGGGACCGCCCGATTCTGACCGACAGCGGCGGCTTTCAGGTATTTTCGCTCGCAAAACTGCGCAAAATCAAGGAGGAGGGCGTCTACTTCCACTCCCATCTCGATGGCCACGCGCTCTTTATGGGCCCGGAGGAGAGCATCCGCATTCAGTCGAACCTCGCCTCCACCATCGCCATGGCCTTCGATGAGTGCGTCGAGAACCCCGCGCCGAAATCCTACGCAGCCCAGTCCTGCAAGCGGACCGTCCGCTGGCTCTACCGCTGCCGGGACGAGATGGAGCGCCTCAACGCGCTTGAGACAACGATCAACCCCAACCAGATGCTCTTCGGCATCAATCAGGGATGTACGTTTTCCGACCTGCGCATCGAGAATATGCAGGAGATCGCGGAGCTTGATCTTGACGGATACGCCATCGGCGGCCTCGCGGTGGGGGAACCCGCCTCGGAGATGTACCGGATCATCGGCGACGTCGAGCCTTATATGCCGGCGGATAAGCCCCGCTATCTGATGGGCGTCGGCACGCCCGTCAACATCATCGAGGCCGTGCATCTCGGAGTCGATCTTTTCGACTGCGTGATGCCGAGCCGCAACGCCCGCCACGGCACGCTCTTTACTTGGGAAGGCATCCGGAACCTCAACAACGAGCGCTATATCCGCGACGACGGCCCGATCGACCCGGAATGCCAATGCCCGACTTGCCGCCTCCACAGCCGTGCCTATATCCGGCATCTGCTGCGTTCCGAGGAGCTGCTCGCGCATCGGCTCACCGTGCAGCACAACTTGTTTTTCTATAATACGCTGATGGAACGCATCCGGGAAGCCATCGAAACCGGGACGTTTGAGGAATTCCGCGCGAAATATGTGCCGATTCTTGGAAGAAGAATCTGATTTTTTCTTGCAACGATCCAACATTTATATTATAATGAAACACATAGCCCGGAAAGGGCCAAAACGGAGGTGCAAGTTAACCGATGCTTAATTATTTACCTTTTGTCACCGCGCTTGCCGAAGGAACGGAAGCGGAAGCCGCTTCCGGCGGCACCCTCGGCGAGAGTCTGATCAGCTTTTTGCCGATCGTCGCCGTACTGATCGTCTTCTATTTCGTATTGATCCGCCCGCAGCAGAAGCAGCAGAAACAAGCGGAAAAAATGCGCAGTTCGCTGGAGATCGGCGATGAAATCATCACTGCCGGCGGCGTCATCGGCAGGGTTGTCTCCATCAAGGAGGACAACATTATCATCGAGACCGGCGGCGACCGCAGCAAGCTCCGAATCGCCAAATGGGCCATCCAGCAAAACAACACCGTTCACGAGGATCAGAGCAAATAATTCAATTCATAAACCGGCTCCTGAAAGCATACAGTAAATCAGGCTGCTTTCGGGAGGGATAGGCTTGCGTGTAAAAGACAACGGGTTTTCCGGGGCGTTTTTGTCCTCTCTGTTCGGCGCGGGACTGGGCATTCTGATCTCCGCCGTACTGATGGCGCTGATGTCGCTTGCGTTGGCAAAGGTCGATCTGCCCGCCGCGGCCGTTTTTCCCATGGCGATGGTCGCGATCGGCGCGGGATCCTTTTTGGGAGGATTCCTCGCCGCGCAGATCAACGGCAGCAACGGCTTCCTGTGCGGCGCCGTTGCGGGCGTACTGATGTTTCTGGTGATCTGGGCCGCCGGCGGGATCTTCGGGATCGGAGATTTCAGCTTTCAGGCCTTTGTGCGGCTCGCACTGACCGAGTGCGCCGCCGTGATCGGCGGGATCATCGGGGTCAACCGAATCAAATAAAGTTGTTGTCAAGGCCCGGCATGTATGCTATAATTTCTGCGTAAAAAAATTTAGGAGGACGTCTATCATGGAACATATCAAAACCATCAATAAAGCCAACCTGAAAGAATCCTGCGCGAAAGGCGGCTGCGGCGAATGCCAGGCCTCCTGCCAGTCTGCCTGCAAAACTTCCTGCACGGTAGCCAATCAGGAATGCGAGAACCAGTCCAGAACCCAGTCCAAATAAATTCGGGAATCGACGTGAATTCGGGCACGCGGAAAGCGCGCCCGTTTTTCTTGAAAAAGGATAAATAATAATGGTACATACGTTTTTTCTCAATGGATATTATCTCGCGCTCGACGTCAACTCCGGGGCCGTCCATGTGCTCGACGAGGAGACCTATGACGTGCTGAACGAGCTGCTTCCCGGGCCGCTTCCGGCGGAGTGCCGGGAGGACGCTGTCGCGGCGCTGACGGGGAAGTATCCGGAGGATGAGATCCGCGAAATTTACGGCGAGCTGTACCGGCTGCAGCAGGCCGGGCAGCTTTTCAGCGAGGACGATTACGAGCACTTTACGGATCTGATGAAGGGCGCACCGATCAAATCCATGTGCCTGCATATCTCCCACGACTGCAACCTTCGCTGCAAATACTGCTTCGCTTCCACCGGGGATTTTGGAACAGGCCGCATGCTCATGCCGGTTGAGACCGGAAAAAAGGCCATCGACTTCCTGCTGACCCACTCCGGGAACCGCCGCAACCTTGAGCTCGACTTCTTCGGCGGAGAGCCTCTGATGAATTGGGGCGCCGTGGAGGAGATTGTCACATACGCCCGCTCCAAAGAGGCGGAATACAATAAGGTTTTTCGCTTCACCGTCACGACGAACGGCGTATTGCTCAACGATGAGAACATTGCTTTCATCAACAAAGAGATGAAAAACGTCGTCCTGTCGCTCGACGGCCGCAAAAGCGTCAACGACAACCTGCGCGTGACCATAAACGGCGGCGGCAGCTACGACATCATCGTGCCGAAGTTCCAAAAGCTGCTGGAGCAGCGCAGGAACGGCCCGTTCCCGGAATACTACGCCCGCGGCACCTTCACAAAATATAACCTCGATTTCACGGAGGATGTCTATCATATCGACGCGCTTGGCTTCGACCAGCTGAGCGTCGAGCCGGTCATCGCAGATCCCTCCGAGCCCTATGCGCTGACCGAGGAGGATCTGCCGGTAATCTTTGAGCAATACGAAAAGCTCGCCAGAGAGATGGTTCGGCGGAAAAAAGAGGGGAACTGCTTCAACTTCTTCCACTTCATGATCGACCTCGATCAGGGGCCCTGCGCGATCAAACGGCTCCGCGGCTGCGGCTGCGGCAACGAATACGTCGCGGTCACGCCCGACGGCGACATCTATCCCTGCCACCAGTTCGTCGGCAAGGAGGAGTGGAAGATGGGCAACCTCGACACCGGTGAGCTCAACATTGAAATCAAGGACAAATTCGCCTGCTCCAACATCTATACGAAGCAGGGGTGCCGGGACTGCTGGGCAAAATTTTACTGCTCCGGCGGATGCAACGCCAACAACTACGAGAGAAACGGCGACATCAATATCCCGACAAGGCTCTCCTGCGAGATTGAGCGCAAACGCGTGGAGTGCGCCGTGATGATCAAAGCCGCCATGGCGGAGGAAAACTGAGCCGGCGGGTTTTGAAGAAGCCGCCGGAAAGGGCCGCAGATGGGTGTTCCTATCCGGCTCCGTCGGATTCTGGATACGGATGCTCCGCTCCAATGAATTTTTGAATGGAAAGGAGAGAGGTTTTGATGAAAGTTTTGCTGGTAAACGGCAGCCCTCATGAAAAGGGATGTACCTTTACAGCCCTTTGCGAAGTCGCCGAAACGCTTCATGCGGAAGGCGTGGAGGCGGAATTCTTCCAGCTCGGCACCAAACCGATCTCCGGATGCCTCGGCTGCAAAGGCTGTGCCGAAACCGGCCGCTGCGTAATCAAAGACGACCCGGTCAACGCGTTTCTCGAGCTTGCACAGACCGCCGACGGTTTTGTCTTCGGCTCTCCGGTGCATTATGCCGCAGCTTCCGGCGAATTGACCTCTTTCCTTGACCGCGTCTTTTATGCGGCTCCCGGCAGCACGTTCCGCCTGAAACCGGGCGCCGCGGTCTGCAGTGCCCGGCGCGCGGGCACGACAACGGCCCTCGATCAGATCAACAAATACTTTACGATCGCCGAAATGCCGGTCATCTCCTCCCAGTACTGGAATATGGTGCATGGGAATACGCCGGAACAGGTGAGGGAGGATCTGGAGGGCATGCAGACGATGCGGACGCTCGCAAGGAATCTTGCGTGGTTTCTGAAATGCAGGGAGGCCGGGGAAAAAGCCGGCATTTCGCTCCCGGAGCAGGAACCCCGCCTCCGCACAAACTTTATCCGCTGAAACTGGCCTCCGCCTCCGGAAACGGAAAGGCGGGGGCTTTTTGCTTTGGTCGCGGCAGGACCGATAGAATGCTCTTTCTTATTGTGGTTCCGCTGGAATTCACACCGCCGGGTGCAGGGCAGCCGATCCGCGCCGCCCGGTTCCGAAGAAACCTGCCGCGGAAATCACCGCGGGCATGCTCCGTGCATCCGCGGAAAAACGGTCTCCGTGAAATACCGCGCCGCGCCGTCCTTTGGCAAAGCTGTCCTTTTCCGGCGGGATGCCGTTTTCCCGGAAAAACCGCCGTCTTAATGGAATCTTAAAGGTTCCGCCGCTGTTTTCTTAAACCTTTTTCCGATAAAATGATTCCCGGAGGCGAGGAAATGTACAACATTCTGGTTTGCGACGACGAGGCCGATATCCGCAAAGCTTTGAGAATTTATCTGACCAGCGAGGGGTGGAACGTGCTTGAGGCGGAAAATGGGCGCGAGATGCTCGAAATCGTCGGAGAGAAAGACGTCCAGCTCGTTCTGATGGACATCATGATGCCGCAGCTCGACGGTATGGCGGCCACCACCAAACTGCGGGAGACCAGCAACGTGCCGGTCATCCTGCTGACGGCCAAAAGCGAGGACAACGACAAGATCCTCGGGCTGACCGTGGGCGCCGACGACTACATCACAAAGCCCTTCAACCCGCTGGAAGTCATTGCGCGCGTAAAGGCGCAGCTCCGCCGGTATGCCTATCTCGGCGGCATGGAGAAGAAGCCGAAGGCCCTCTCCGCCGGCGGCATCGAGCTTGATGACGAAGGCAAATCCGTCACGCTGGACGGGGAGGCGGTCTCCCTGACGCCTACGGAATACGACATTCTGAAGCTGCTGCTTGAGAATCCGGGCAAGGTCTATTCCTCCAAAGAAATTTATCGTCTGGTCTGGAAGGATTCTCCGCTCGGCGCCGACAGCACAATCCCCGTACATATCCGCCACCTCCGCGAAAAACTGGAAATCGACCCGGCCAATCCGCGGTATCTGAAAGTGGTCTGGGGCAAGGGCTATAAACTGGAGGGTGGAAAATGAAAAAATTGACCGGAAAGCTTTGGGCGAAGGCGGTGGCCTTTCTTTTGTTCTGCCTGCTGGTGCCGGCGGCGGTCGGCAGCGGTCTGGGCCTGTACTACGGTTACGAGGAGAACTGGTACTCTGGAAAGGCGGTTTCCTTTACAGATACCGATTGGTGCCGTTCCTGCGTATACGACAATCTGAATCGGATTTCCGGTTTGGTTTGGAACGAAGGCATCGACAGTACGATCGATCTCCTTACGGATCAGCCGGAACTTCTGGCGGAGGGCTTTTCCTATATCATTCGCGCGGAAGATGAAAGTCTGATTACCGATACGACGGCGGAGGAGGCCGTCTATATTGCCTCCGTGACCGCGGAGGAGGCACCGCCAGAGGAGGACGATGGTTTCGATTCCACGGAAACCGGAGACTTATATACCGTCGACGGGTATGTCACGCTTCCGGTCGACAGCGGCGAATTCCATACGGCCTCCGTTTTATATAATTGGATTTATGGATGGAAAGATGAATTTCTCCCGGTCTGCATCGGTTCGTCGCTGCTCCTTGTGGTGCTGTTCGTCTTTTTGATGGCGGCCGCCGGGCATAAAGATGGGGAGGACGGCGTCGTGCTCCGCGGGCATAACAAAATCCCGCTGGATCTCTATACCGGTCTGTGCATCTTTTTCGGCGCCTGCGTCTACTGGACGGCCGACGATCTCTTCTGGAGCTACAACACCCGAATCCTGTTTGAGTTTGCCGGCGCCGCGGTCGGTCTGATCGGCTGGTCGGTCATCTGCCTTTCTTTCTGCATCACCGTTTCGGCAAGGCTCAAGGCGGGCAAGTGGTGGCAAAATACCATTTTTTATTACGTGCTCAGGCTGTTCTTCCGCGCCGTTTCGGGGTTTTTCAAGGCGCTGCCGCTGGTCTGGAAAACGGCGGCCGCCTCTGCGGTTTTTCTGCTTGTCAGTACGATTTTTGCCGGCGCAGCTTTCAGCTACGGGTCCTTTTTCTTCCTTTTTCTACTTCTTATGCTCGATTTCGCCGCGTTCTGCGCCCTGATCGGGACCGCGCTGCAGCTCCGCCTCCTTCAGAAGGCCGGAACCGCGCTGGCGGACGGCAATCTGGAGTACAAGGTGGATCCCACAAAACTCTGGCTGGATTTTAAGACGCACGGAAGAAACCTCAACAGCATCAGCCTCGGCATGTCCAAGGCGGTCGACGAGCGGCTCCGCAGCGAGCGCTTCAAGACTGAGCTGATCACCAACGTCAGCCACGACCTCAAAACGCCGCTGACCTCCATCGTCTCCTATATCGACCTCCTGAAAAAGGAAGACATCCAGAACGAGAACGCTCTGGAATACATCGACGTGCTCGACCGTCAGAGCGCGAAGCTCAAAAAGCTGACGGAGGACCTGGTGGAGGCCTCCAAGGCAAGCTCTGGCGCGATTGCCGTCAATAAGGAAAACCTCGACCTCGCGGAGCTGGTCGGCCAGTCCGTCGGAGAGTATGCGGAGAAATTTGCGGCGGCGAACCTCGAGCCGGTCGTCGCTCTCCCGGAGGAGGAGACGACGGTCAGCGCGGACGGGCGGCTCCTCTGGCGCGTGCTCGACAACCTGATGCAGAACATCGTCAAATATGCGCTGCCCGGTACGCGGATCTACGTCGATCTCAAAAAATCCTACGGCAAGGCGGTTCTGACGCTCAAAAACATCTCCCGGGAACCGCTCAACATTCCGGCAGATGAGCTGATGGAGCGGTTCATCCGCGGCGATTCCTCCCGCAGCACGGAGGGGAGCGGCCTCGGGCTCTCCATCGCCAAATCCCTGGCCGAGCAGATGGGCGGCACGCTGAATCTCTATCTGGACGGCGACCTTTTCAAAGTCGTTTTGATCTTCAATCTGGAGCAGGAATAAAACCGCCTGCAGAAAATCACGGCCCCGGTTCTATGCCGGGGCCTCTTTTCATATAGTGGGATGAAAAAGCCTGTCCCAGGAAACGGAGATGAAAAAGATGAGCAGGAAAATCAAGCGAGATATCCGGGGCAACGGTCTGTTTTTCATCCTGACGCTGGTCTATGTTTCCGGCTCTGCGGCCGGAATTTACTGCATTTCCTATCTTCCGGAGGCAATGCTCGCGGAGATCGGCAGCCTTGCGGAAAAAGTCTTCACCGTGGAGAGTGGCTCCTTTTTTCCGATGTTCCTATCGGAATTCTGTTCCGAACTTCTGTTTCTCACCGTCGTCATGTTCTCCGGGTTCTGTGCGTTCGGGCAGACCGTCACCGTGTTTGCCGTGGCGCTCAAGGCCGCGGCAAACGGCCTGCTGTGCGGGATTTTCTTCCTCAGAAACGGTACCGTAGAGCTCCTGGAGGCGCTGGAACTCCTGTTTGCCGACGGATTTCTGTTCGCGTTCCTGTTTCTGATAGCATCCGAGGCCTCCGTCCGGCTATCGGGCAATCTGTTCCGTCAGATTTTCGGAAGGGGAGAGACCCTCGTCGTTGCCCCGGATTCCGGGCACATTTCTATTGAAAAAGCTCATGAACAAGCCATTGATTACGCAATTGACTACATTGTAAAGTATTTTATCTTTGCATCATTTTGCGCGCTGATTTCGGCGCTGTCGGCATTTTTTAAACTATTATTTTTATAAAAAAGAAAAAGAGGGGAGAGCTCCCCTCTTTTTTTCCGCCCATTTTCCCGATACGGCCTCGGATCGTTTGCCGCACATCTGAAGCCGTGCAAATTTATTAAAAACGATTATTGTTTCTCGTCTGCGGGCGATTCATCCGCAGAGTTTTCCGGATCTTCCGCGGGTTTTTCCGCAGGATTTTTCTCCTGCGTCTTTTTCGGCTTCACGTTCCGGAGCGGCGATTTTGTGACCGCTTCCTCGATCTGGCGGTTGCTGACGTGCGTATAAATCTCCGTCGTCGAAAGGCTGACGTGGCCGAGCATCTCCTGCAGCACGCGGATATCCACACCGGCATCCTGGTAGAGCAGTGTCGCCGCCGTATGCCGCAGCTTATGCGGCGAATAGCCCATACCGTCGAGACCGGCCTCCTTGAGGCAAAAATTCACGATCTGCTCAACTCTGCGCGCGCCGATCCGCTTGCCGCTGCGATTCAGAAAAAGCGCGTTTTTATCTGCTCTTTTGACCTTTATGCCGCTGCCCAGCACGCCGAGATAGCTGTCGATGGCCGCAAGGCAGGAATCGTTGAGATAGACGATTCGCTCCTTGTTGCCCTTGCCGAGCAGCTTCAGCCGGTTCTCATGGATATCGCTCAGATTGATGCCAACCAGCTCGGAAAGCCGCATGCCGCAGTTTAAAAACAGCGTGATCATACAATAATCCCGCTCTGTAAAGTCCGTCTGGATGTGCGCCAGAAGCTCCAGCGCCTGCTCAAGCGTCAGGTATTTCGGCAGCGATTTCTTGAGCGACGGCGTCTCGAGGTTCAGCATCGGGTTTTCCGTGATCTTTCCGGCGGAGACACTCAGATACTTATAAAAAGAGCGCAGCGCGGAGACCTTTCTGGAGCGCGCTTTGGCATCGTTGCCGTGGTTCCGCTGGAACTCGCTCAAAAATTCCATTGCGTCGAAGCGGGTGACGGCTTTGATGATCTCAAACGGCAGATCGCCGATTTTGATTTCCGAATAGGAATCCTCGGAGGAAGCCAGCCCGTGTTTGATTTTTAAAAAACGAAAGAAGGAACGCAGTTCTATATAATATCCGTCGACCGTGCGCGGAGACCGGCCTTTGATCGTCTCCATATAAAAGAGGAATTCCCGCAGGGTATCCGGGCAGTCATCCAGGTTCTTCTTATTCACAGTGCTTTTTGCCTCCCCTCAATTTCTCTAAATTTCTATTTAGCGAAATTTATGTACTATGAAAATAGTAGCACAGCCTTTCCCCCTTGTCAAGCCGCGGCAGAAAAAAATCATACGCCGGGGCCCTTTTCGCCGAGCGGCAGAATCCCGCCGATATCCTTCGGCGCGCCGCCGCATACGGATTCCAGATCAATTCCGCGGTTGCGCAGAAAACTTAAAATTTCTTCGCCGTCATGCAGCTGTTTGATATTTCCCGCGCAGAACGCAAGTTTTTTGCCCAGCAGCCCGCAGCAGCCGCCGATGAAACCGTAGTTGAATCCTTCGAGCATAATATCCTCCGGATGCCGGATCCGCAGAACCTCGGCCCCTCCCCTCTCGGCGGCCTTCGCGATTCCCGGATCTCCCGTGACGACCGCATCCGGCGCCGCGACGAAGACCGCGCATTTGGCGTATCCCTGCCGCACCGGAATTTCCACAATATTCCTTTTTTCGACAAATTCCGCAACCGCGCTGTCAATCGTATTCGGATGATAAATGATTTTGCCGCCGAAGATGGCCGCGTTGAGCCGGCAGTCCTCCGGATAGCAGGCGCCGAGCACGATATCCTCTTTCAGAAAGCGAAAACCGGCCTCCGTGAGCACCATGTGGACAGGCTCCGGGCACGAGGCCGCCACCAGCTCATTCCCGCCGAGATGCAGGAGCCGCAGGTCCGGATGGAAGCGAAGCCCCCGCGGCAGAGCTTCACAGGGCGGCACCGGTACGGTTTCAATCCCGCAGCTCTGCAGATATTGAATGATATTCTGCTCCTCCGCGGAGACGGCGGCGAAGCAGACCTCCCCTTCCGGCAGATTCGGAGATTTTATAAAATTCATGATTCCTCCAAAATAGGCTTCATAAAATCATTTTTTTCTAATCGGCCGGCGGAAACGAAATATTCCGCTCCGACCCGCCGGCTCCGGTCGGGATCGCCGCCGATAGAATCGTGCAGAGATTGATACAATTTAACGTTTCCCTTGACCGATTACCGCTTGCAGGGTAAGTTTGAAGCCGGAACCGCCCGATTGTTTTTAGAAATGGTAGAAATGAACGCATTTAAAAGATATAATGAAACCGGAAAATCGGAATTTTAGTAGAGATGACTTATATTTTTGGTAGGTGATTCGGTGAATATGGAGATAAAAGAAGCCAGTATGGAACTGAACGAAATATGGGAGCAGCGTATTAAGGACAGCGGCGCGGATTTTGTATATTTTATCGACATTTCCATGTTTCCGGCAGATATTACTGAAGGATGCTCATGTGCGGTTCTCTTTGGCAAAGCGCTATCAAAGGAATATATCAGCGCGCTCCGAGCCAATCAGGAACCAAAACGGAAAGAGGTTTTTAATACCGAACGCAAGATGGATACCCTTGCGGAAAAATTAGCTGAGCAGTTGGAAGCAGAAGGGTATAAAAGTATTGCCAAATTGAAAACCGGTCTCCTACCGCATAAAACTGTCGCGCTCAGAGCCGGGTTGGGTTTTATCGGTAAGAACAACCTGCTGGTCACTCCCCAGTATGGCTGTGCGCTGATGTTGGGTAAGGTTTTGACCGCAGCTCCCTTTCTTGCAACAAGTGAAATGCCGAAAGAACCGCAATGCGGTGATTGCAATATCTGCGTGAATACGTGCCCAAACAAGGCCTTGCTCGGTAAAACATGGAACTTAACGACTACCCGAGATGAGATCATAGTTAGAAAGCTCTGTACTTTATGCCAGAAGTGCATGGTGTTGTGCCCGTATACAGGGGAATATATAAAATGAGCATTATCTTTGATCGGTAAACTCAAGTTTGTAGATGAAGTAGAAACACGATGACAGAACGATTGACAAAGAAACCATCCTCTTTTGCGGCATTGCCGCAGATCGGTGCGTGGGTTTTGGGAATATAAGAAACGCTCCGGCGACTGCCGAAGCGTGAAATCTTATTTCGGGGCCGATTCGTCGGATTCTTCCGCCGCGCCCTGTCTCTTTGCGCCCTCTTTTTCGGCAATCTCCCGGACAGTCCGGAAGGCCTCCCCGACCGTGCGGACGCCGACGAGACGGATCTTGTAGTCCTTTGCGCTGAGATTTTTCAGGCAGGGTTTCGGCAGGATGCAGGTCGTGAAGCCGAGTTTTTCCGCCTCGCGAATCCGGCTCTCGACGCTGCCCACGCTGCGGATCTCGCCCACGAGGCCTACCTCGCCGAATGCGACGATCCCACCCGCGACCGGCGTATCCGTCAGGCTCGAGACCAGCGCGATCACGACCGGCAGATCCGCGGAAGGCTCGTCCAGCCAGAGCCCGCCGACCACGTTGAGGTAAGTATCCATACTGCCGAAGAAATATCCGGCACGCTTTTCGAGCACGGCCAGCAGCAACGTCGTGCGGTTGAAATCGAATCCGGTCGAGGTGCGCCGCGGCATACCGAACCCAGTCTTGGAGACGAGCGCCTGCACTTCGGCAAAGATCGGCCTGGAACCCTCCATGACGCAGGCGACGCAGGTTCCCGAGACATTTTCCGGCCGCTCCGAAAGCAGCATTTTGGAGGGATTCTCGACCTCCAAGAGGCCGTTCGTTCCCATCTCGAAGATTCCGATCTCGTTGGTGGAGCCGAAGCGGTTCTTCACGGCACGGAGGATGCGGTAGTTCATTGTCTTTTCGCCCTCAAAATAAAGAACCGTGTCGACGATGTGCTCCATCACCTTCGGGCCGGCGATCGCCCCGTCCTTGTTGACGTGCCCGACGATCATAAACGGGATGCCGGTCTTTTTGGCGGTCCTCGTCAGGATCGCCGTGCATTCCCGCACCTGCGAGACGCTGCCGCTCGAGGAGGCAAGCGCCGGGAAATTCATGGTCTGAATAGAATCCACCATCACGAGATCCGGCCTCACGGAGGCGATGGCGTTGATGACATGTCCGATATCCGTATACGGAGCGATCAGCAGGTTGGGGCTGTCGACGCCGAGCCTGCGGGCGCGGAGCTTGAGCTGGGCCTTGCTCTCCTCGCCGGAGACATACAGGATTTTCAGCTGGCCACAGAGCTTGCCGCATATCTGCAGCAGCATCGTGGATTTACCGATGCCGGGGTCGCCGCCGAGCAGCACCACGGAGCCCTTGACGATGCCGCCGCCGAGCACGCGGTCAAGCTCGTCGATGTGGGTGGGATAGCGCTCTTCCTCCTCCGCGGAGACCTCCATAATCGTGGAGACCGTCTCCGGCGCAGGTTCGCCCGTCCCGACCGCTTTCTGTTTGGAGGGCGCCTCCTCCTCCCGGATCTCTTCGGTCATGCTGTTCCATTCGCCGCAGTCCGGGCATTTGCCGTACCACTTCGGCGACTCATAGCCGCAGGAGGTACAGACATAGATCGTCTTGAGCTTTCCCATTCCGAATCATCCTTTATGTTACAGATTGCGCGGCGGATCCGCCGCCAAAATAGTCCGTCATCGCGCAGGCAATCACGAATGCGATCTTGCCCTGATAGCCGGAATCCGTGAGGTTCGCAATATCCGCGGCATTGGAAATAAAGCCGCATTCCGTCATGACCGCCGGCCGAGTCGCCTTACAGAGCAGATAAATATCCGTGGTGGCCTTTTTGGGAAGACGCTCGTTTCCCGGCTGAAGCATCGAGGCGAAGGCGTTCTGCATGTTCTGGGCGATCGCCTTACTCTCCGGGTTGTTTCCGCTGTAAAAGATCTGCGCGCCCTTTGCGTAACCGCCGAAAAAATTCTGATGGATGGAGACCAGAAAGGCGTTCTCCGTCCCCTCCAGCAGCGCGAGGCGGTTTTTGATGTCGCTCCTCTTTCGCTGCCGCAGCGTGGGAAGCCCTTCGTCGCAGGTCATCACGTCCTCTGTACGCGTCGTCACCACGTCGTAGCCGAAAAAGCGGAGCTGATCCGCCGTTTTGAGGGCGATCAAAAGGTTAATATCCTTTTCCTGAACTCCGCCGATCCCGACGGCTCCGCCGTCTTCCCCGCCGTGCCCGGCGTCAAGAATGATAACCGGTCCGCCGTCCGGAACAGCCACCTCCGCCGAAGCCGGAACATGCCTCCCTGCCGTGATATTCATAACGGTCAGCACAAGCAGCAGCGGTAGCAGCATCCCGAGCAGCCGCAGCACATAATTCTCCATGCAATCCCTTCCCCTGTCAAGATCGGGAAATCATACGCGGCCGGCGGCATCTCTATACCCATTTTACCATAAAAGAAAAAGAAAGGCGAATCTTTTTCCCGGAAATGCGAGCACATCCCCCGCGGGAATCTGTCCGCGGCATCATGCCGGCATGACGCGCCCATACGGAAATATAGGATGGCGCTGAGCACGCCAAGATACCGGAAAGAAAACGTCTCTATAAGCTGCCCGCCCCCTTGCTTGTAAGGCAGGGAGTCAAACCGTCCGACGCCTCCGGGAAACGCCTGATGCCGGCTGCAAAAGGGCGGCGGCCTGCGGACTTCCTGCGTGTGAAGCAGGCATTCAAACCGGTCGAACGCCCGGCATATCCGAAAAGAAGAAGCTCCGGACTCTGATCCGGAGCTTCTCATTCATATCCCTTTCAGCTGCAGAAGGAAAGCGCCAGATCGGAGGCGGAAGCCGCATCCGGGGAGTATCCGTCCGCGCCGATCGCGTCGCAGTACGTCTGCGTGACCGGAGAGCCGCCGACCAGAACCTTGGCACGCAGTCCCTTCTCTTTTGCGAGCTTCACTACATCCGCCATCACGCCCATCGTGGTCGTGAGCAGCGCCGAGCAGCAGATCACATCCGCGTCGTTTTCCTCGGCGGCCTCCACGAAGCGTTCCGGGGCGACGTCCACGCCGAGGTCGACAACTCTGAGGCCCTTGCCTTCCAGCATCATGCGGACCAGATTCTTTCCGATATCGTGCATGTCGCCCTGAACCGTGCCGATGACGGCGGTTCCCTTTGAGGCCACGCCGGCCCGGGTCAAAGCGGGCTTCAGCACCTCCACGCCGGCATTCATCGCGCGGGCAGAGATCAAAACCTCCGGGACGAATACCTCGTTATTCTTGAACCGCTCTCCCACCACGTTCATGCCGGCAATCAGGCCTTCGTCGAGGATCTCCTGCGCCGGAGCGCCCTCATCCATGGCGGCCTGCACCGCCTCAACCACTTTCGCTTTTCTTCCCTGCTGGAGCAGCAGGCTGATGGTTTCATAATCGGCCATGTCGGCACCTCCTGACAAATAATAGTATTATCATACACGTTTTCCGCAAAAATGGAAGCCTCTTTTTTTCTTTATTGACTTTTTTTCCGCAATATTATATAGTATTAAAGTCGTCCGGAGGCATAGCTCAGCTGGTTAGAGCACCTGCCTTACAAGCAGGGGGTCACAGGTTCAAGTCCTGTTGTCTCCACCAAAATAACCGCATAAGTAAGCCAAAACGAGCTTGCGTATGCGGTTATTTTTATACATTTTTCAGGTGTCGGCAGTAACGCGACAGCAATAGTTAATTGGCACCGGAGCTGGCGGCTGCACTGGTTGCCTCGGATGCCAGCACGCAGTCGATCGCCAGCACCACCGCCAGCGCGATGATCTCGTCCCTCTCGTCCTCAATATCCAGCTCATAGCAGTCGCCCCAGGTCATCCATTCCTTATGAATCGTCACGATCGGTCGCCCCTGCTGGGTGATTTCGTAGTCATGGGCCATAAAACTGCCGTCGATCTCCCAGCCGAGCCCTCCGATGCTGTATTTCGGCCTGAAGAAAGTGAATTCCTTTACAATTTCGGCGACCTGCCGGCCTTCCGTGAAAACCAGATACTTCGGCAGGAAACTCCATACTTTCTGCTGGATGAAGGCGGCCTCGCTTCCCGCGCGGTCATAGACGTGCAGTTTCTTTCCCCAGGAGAAGAACTCGCCCTCCACAAAATATTTGTCCTCCCCGGACTCCTCTTTTACGGTGAACTTATCCACCCAGGAAAAAACCTTCTGGCGAAGATACAGTTTCATGATATGCCTCTTTCCGCCGGTGCCCCATATGGGACGCCGGCTTTTATATTTTAAAGTTTCCCTCTTTCGGGAAGCAGGCCGCAGACCGCCGCCCCGGAAGCCGACGAAGCGGATCCTTTCTACGGGGGTAACGTCACATCAGCTCAAATTCATCTTTGTGGAATTTCAAAATGCCGTCGTCCCGAAGCCGGGAGAGTTCCGCCGACATGGCGCTGCGCTCGACCGAGAGATAATCCGCGAGCTCCTGACGGTCGAACGGGATGCGGAAACGGCTGCTTCCCGCTTTTTTTGCCTCGGCCGAGAGGTAGGCAAGCAGCTTCTCCCGTGTGGTGCGCTTCGAGGTGAATTCAATCTTCTGCGTCAGCGCAATGTTCTTCATGGCCACGATGTTGAGCAGATTCCGGATCAGACGGCCGTGAAATTCGCATGCGTTTGCGCAGGGCGTGGCCAGTCTGCGGCAGTCGATGAACAGGAGCTCGCTGTCGGCCGTCGCGATCACGCTGACGGGGAGCGTTCGGATCTCCGTGCAGGCAAAGGATTCCCCAAACAGGTTCCCAGGGCCGATTTTGGCAAGGATGCTCCGGTTTCCATAGTAATCGTCCTTGACGATCTGCACCTCCCCGGAGAGCACGACGCCGAACCGCTTTGGGTTTTCCCCGCCGAAAAACACGGTCTGCCCTTTGTCATAATGCGCCGTCTCCGCGGAGAGGCAGGATAAAAGCGGCTGCAGATCCGATTCTTCGATGCCCTGAAACAGCTTTACCGCTTTCAGCGGTTCCAAATTTTTTTCCATACGTCCCTCTTTCGTTGGTATTCCAATATGCCGATTCTTCTGAATTCTGTAAACTGAATTTGTACCACCGGCGAAGACCCAAATCGCAAAAACGGATCACGGCGGCACCTATAAAAAATTCCCTTTTGCCAAAAAGACCGAAAGTGATAAAAAATGTTTTCGAAGTCGCGTTTTGTTGGAATTCCAACGTACTTATTTCCTCAAGCATAGTAAACTAAAGCTGGAAAGTCAATAGAAGAATAAAAAATAATCCGAAATACGAAGAAAGAGGTGACCGGATTGAACCGAAAAATCATTGAGATCGATGAAGAGACCTGCAACGGCTGCGGATTGTGCGCATCGGCCTGCCACGAAGGGGCGATCGGCATGGTGAACGGAAAGGCGAAGCTTCTCCGCGACGATTACTGCGACGGTCTGGGCGACTGCCTGCCGGTCTGCCCGACGGGCTCCATCCGCTTTGTGGAGCGGGAGGCGGCGGGATACGACGAGGCGGCCGTGCGGGAACACCGGCAGAAGGACGCGGAAACTCCCCTTCCCTGCGGATGCCCCGGCACGCAGTCAAAAAGCATCTGCCGGGAAGGCGGCTGCGAGAGCACCTGCTGCGACTCCGGCGAAACCAAAAGCCGGCTCTCCCAGTGGCCCGTCCAGATCAAGCTTGCTCCGGTAAGCGCCTCGTATTTCACGGACGCAAACCTTCTGGTCGCGGCCGACTGCACGGCGTACGCCTGCGGCGACTTCCACGACAGGTTTATCCGGAATCGGGTGACCCTGATCGGCTGCCCAAAGCTCGACGGCGTGGATTACGGCGAAAAGCTGACCGCCATTATAAGAAACAATTCCATTAAAAGTGTCACGGTGGTGCGGATGGAAGTCCCCTGCTGCGGCGGGATCGAAAACGCCGTGAAAACGGCTCTCCGGGAAAGCGGCAAATTCATCCCCTGGCAGGTCGTAACCATCTCCACCGACGGCAGGATTCTTGATTGACAGGAGGGAAAGTATATGATAGAAAAAGAGTATCAGTTCTCCAGAACCAATGAAAAGACCATCGAAAAAGTACTGCTCGACGAAAACCTGCACTATCTCCATATGGTGCTCAACCGGGACGAGCGGCTGCCTGAGCACATCACCAACGCAAACGTGTATATGACCGTCGTGCGCGGAACGCTCTCCATCACCCTCAACGAGCAGGAGGTCCACGAATACGAGGCCGGAACCCTGCTGAAGATCCCCTATCGAACCAGAATGGACGTCAGAAACCTGCATGCGGAAACTTTGGAGCTGTTTGTCGTGAAGGCGCCGGCTCCGAAGGACTGAAACCAACAAAGGAGGAAGATCGAATGAAACAGTACAGATGTGTGGTATGCGGGTATGTCTATGACCCCGCGCTCGGCGACCCCGACGCCGGCATCGCGCCCGGCACGGCTTTTGAGGATCTGCCCGACGACTGGCAGTGCCCGATCTGCTTTGTGGGCAAGGAAGATTTTGAACCCGTCGAAGACGGAATCTGAAAAGGAGGAACACGCAGCATGGGCATGTTTTGTTTCCAGTGTCAGGAGACCGCCGGAGGAAAAGGCTGCACGGTGCGCGGCGTCTGCGGCAAGACCGAGGATGTGGCGCACCTGCAGGATCTCCTGATCTATACGCTGAAAGGTATCTCGGAGATCGTCGTCAAGGGAAAGCTCGACGTTGCTTCTCTCGGCAGCACGAATCACGAGGTGCTCAACAGCCTCTTTATGACCATCACCAACGCGAATTTCGACGGCCCGGCGATCAAAATGCAGATCATGAAAATGATCGCCATCCGCAACGAGCTCCGGAAATCCGTCTCCGCCCCGGATCTTCACGACGCGGCGACCTTCCCCGTATTTTCCGCCGACTCCCTCTCGGAAAAATCGACCTCCGTCGGGGTTCTGAAGACCGAGGACGAGGACGTGCGTTCCCTGCGGGAGATGATCACCTACGGCCTTAAGGGTATGGCGGCCTACACCGAGCACGCGAACAACATCGGCAAGGAGGATCTCTCCATCAATGCCTTCATCTATGAGGCTCTTGCCGCGACGCTCGACGACTCGCTCACCGCGGACGATCTCGTCGCGCTGACGCTCCGGACGGGCGAGCACGGCGTTAAAGCCATGGCGCTGCTCGACGAGGCAAACACGTCGAGATTCGGCAGCCCGGAGATCACCAAAGTCGACATCGGCGTCCGGAAGAACCCGGCCATCCTGATCTCCGGCCACGACCTGACCGACCTCGAGCAGCTTCTGGAACAGACCAAGGGCTCCGGCGTGGACGTCTACACCCACAGCGAGATGCTCCCCGCTCACTATTACCCCGCTTTCCGGAAGTACGAAAACTTTGCCGGCAACTACGGCAACGCATGGTGGAAGCAGCTTGACGAATTCGTCTCCTTCCGCGGCCCGATCCTCTTCACCACGAACTGCATCGTGCCGCCCAGAAGCGAGGAGGTCCGCGGCAGGATCTTCACCACCGGTTCCACCGGCTACCCCGGCTGCAAACATATCGAGGCGGATGAGAACGGGAAAAAAGATTTCTCCGAGATCATCGCGCTTGCAAAGACTCTCCCCGCGCCGGAGGAGATCGAGACCGGCAGCATCGTCGGCGGATTTGCCCACAATCAGGTGCTCGCGCTGGCCGATAAGATCGTTGCCGCCGTCCAATCCGGCGCCATCCGCAAATTTGTCGTGATGGCCGGCTGCGACGGGCGCATGCGTTCGCGGGAATACTACACCGAATTTGCCAAAAAGCTCCCGAAGGATACCGTGATCCTCACCGCCGGCTGCGCGAAATACCGCTACAACAAGCTGGACCTCGGCGACATCGGCGGAATCCCGAGAGTGCTGGATGCCGGCCAGTGCAACGACTCCTACTCGCTCGCGGTGATCGCGCTCAAACTAAAAGAGGTGTTCGGCCTCGACGATGTCAACAAGCTGCCGATCGTCTTCAATATCGCCTGGTACGAGCAGAAGGCTGTGATCGTCCTGCTGTCGCTTCTCTATCTGGGCATCAAAAATATCCACCTGGGGCCGACGCTTCCGGGTTTCCTCTCCCCGAATGTGGCAAACGTCCTCGTGGAGAAATTCGGAATCGCAGGCATCGGCACGGCCGACGGCGATATCGATTTGCTGATCAACAACTGACGGCTCGAAGGCCGCGCCTTTTTTGGGCGCGGCCTTTTTTGCGGATTTTGGCCTCCGTGAAAAAATATTTTTCTTTTTCCATCATTTTTTATTCGAAAAGGCCTTGACAGCATCCGACTTGGCGAGTATCTTTGAAAGAAAGAAAAGGTTTTTTTAATTCGGCACATGAGATGCCGGCAAAACGCCTGAATACAGCCATACCCTATTTTGTTATGGTTCAGTGCCTTGCCGGATATCCGGCAAGGCATTTTTTGTGGAAAAGAGGGCGTGCCATGAAATTCAAGGCAGAACTGATGGATGAGACGGCCGTACGGCGCGCGCTCGCAAGGATCGCGCACGAGATCGTCGAGCGGAACAAAGGTACCCAGGATCTCTGCTTTGTCGGAATCCGGCGCCGCGGAGAGGTGCTTGCCGGAATGATCCGGGAGGACATCCTCCAGTTTGAAGGAGTCGAGATCTCCTGCGGAGACGTGGACATCAATTTCTACCGGGACGACCTCACCACCGTAAACGACTCGCCGGTCTGGAAAAAGTCGGATCTGCCCTTCGACGTCACCGGAAAAAGGATCGTGCTCGTCGACGACGTGCTCTACACCGGGCGAACCGCCCGCGCGGGGATCGAAGCGATCATCGCCTGCGGCAGACCGAAGACCATCCAGCTGGCCGTACTCATTGACCGCGGCCACCGGGAGCTGCCCTTCCGGGCAGATTACATCGGAAAGAACGTTCCCACTTCGCGCGGAGAGCTGATCGAGGTACATGTGCCTGAATTTGACGGCGAAACCCGCGTATGCCTTATGGAGTTAGGGGAGGAACCCGCTTCCCTAATATAAAAAAGAAGGAGAGAATCATCACTATGGACAAACGGACTTACGGCTATCTGCCGGACGAAACCCCTCCAGTTGGGAAACTCCTGCTCTACGCACTTCAGCAGGTCATCGTCATGTTCCCTGCGACGGTCACCGTCGCCCTGATCACCGGATTTCAGGTCTCCACCACGATCTTTGCCAGCGGCCTTGCAACGCTCTGCTTTGCTCTGATCACCGGTAAAAAGCTCCCTCTCTACTACGGCTCGAGCTTCGCTTACCTCTCCGCGATCGCCGGCCTCTCTGCGGCGCAGGGATACGCCACCGTCAACGGCATCCTGCCGACGGAAGCCATCCAGATCGCCCAGTTCGGTATCGTCATGTCCGGTTTTGTCTCCATAGCCGCGGGCCTGCTGGTCCGCTTCGCCGGAAGACAGGCTGTCGAGAAAATTCTCCCGCCCTCCGTCACCGGCCCGATCGCCATGATCATCGGCCTGACGCTTGCCGGAGGCGCTGTTTCCGACGCGGCGCCGAAGGAGGGACAGTCCCAGCTCGTCTGGATCGTCTCCCTCGCCACCCTGCTCTCCACCGTCATCTTGTCCAGATACTTAAAAGGCTTCCTTGGCCAGCTTCCTCTCCTTCTTGGAGCGGGCGTCGGGTGCCTGACCGCCCTGCTCTTCTACCTGGTCGGCGGCGAAAGCCTGAACCTCTTCCGCGAGCTGCCCGCCGAGGTGCTTGCGGCCTCCACCTGGAAACTTGGCGACGGCAGCTTCTTTGCCCTGCCGGCCTTCTCCCTCCCGAAGATCTCCTGGGCGGCCGTGGTGGCAATCATGCCGATCGCGATCGCGACCATACCGGAATCCACGGCCCATGTCTACCAGCTTGACATCTACGTCAATGACGTCGCCCGCGAAAAGGGTTCCAAAAAGAAATACGACATGGTCGGCCTGCTACATAAGAATCTGATCGGCGACGGTCTCTGCGACATGATCGCGGGCTTCGTCGGAGGCCCGGCCGGCACGAACTACGGCGAAAACATCGGCACCATGGCGATCTCCCGCGTCTTCAGCGTGCCGGTTCTGATGGCCGCCTCCGTCATGGCGATGGTCATGTCCTGCTTCACGCCTCTGATCCGCGGAATCTACGGCATCCCGCTCGCGGTCATCGGCGGCCTTGAGATCTACCTCTTCGGCGCCATCGCCGCACAGGGCATCGCGATCATGATCGACCGCAAATGCAACATGTTCTCCGCCAAGAATACTGCGGTCATTGCGGTCGTCATGATCCTTGGACTTGGCATCACCTTTGCTTTCAACGGAACCCTTAACTTCTTCGGCATAGGCATCCCTGCAGTGGCCGGTGCCGCAATCGCCGGCATCCTGCTCAACCTGCTTCTCTCCATCGGCGAGAAAAAGAACGCCGAAACCGAAATTGCCGAAACCCCTGCAGAAGAGAAATAAACCTTGATCATCTGACTGAAAGAAAACCTGTCCCGCCGATTGGAGGGACAGGTTTTCTCTTATGATAATATTCTTTGCTGTAACTTTGCCGAATTTTTGTTATACTTAATTCAAAAAGGGAGGAAGCCGGATGAAACAGAACAACTTTCTAACCGCGTTGGGGATCGAAGCCGCCACCTTCGGCGTCTGTCTGTTCGTCGATTTCTTTCTGAATATGAAGGTATTGACGCCGATGATCTTCATTCTGGGCGTCTTCCTGATTGCCCGGTACACCGAGGGGTATTTCTACGGGATCGCCGCCTCCATCGCAAGCGTCCTGCTTGTCAACTATGCATTTACGTTTCCGTATTTTGCATTCGATTTCGCCCCGACGGTATCGGTTCTCTCCGCCACCTGCATGATGACCGTCACCATCATCACCAGTACGATGACCACCCAGATCAAACGGCAGAGCCAGATGAAGGCGGAAGGCCAAAAGGAAAAAATGCGCGCCAATCTGCTGCGCGCGATTTCCCATGATCTGCGCACCCCGCTGACCTCGATTCGGGGCGCTTGCTCGGTCCTTTTGGACGACGGGGCTTCCCTTTCGGATGAACAGCGGCAGACGCTTTTGACGGAGATGCGGGAAAATTCGGACTGGCTGGTCCGCATGGTGGAAAATCTGCTGACCGTCACGCGCATCTCCGGGGACGGCGGCGTCAGAATCAACAAGACCCCCGTCGTGCTGGAAGAGCTGACGGAAAGCGCCGTCTCCAAATTCAACCGGCAGCATCCCGAGCACCATGTCCGGGTGGAGATCCCGGAGGAGTTTATTCTCATCCCCATGGATGCCATCCTGATCGAGCAGGTCATCCTCAATCTGCTGGAAAATGCCGTTCAGCACGCAAAAGGTATGACGGAGCTCTGTTTTTACGCTCATACAACCGAAACGGAGGCCATTTTCGAGGTGGAGGACGACGGTGCCGGAATCTCGGAGGACCGCCTACCCAATCTCTTCTCCGGATATCTCGGTTCGGAAAAAACCCCTGCCGACAACCGCAAGCACAATATGGGCATCGGGCTGTCGGTCTGTTCCACGATCATTCATGCGCACGACGGCACGATATCCGCGGAAAACCGGCCGGAAGGCGGCGCCCGCTTCCGTTTTTCGCTGCCGCTTGAGGAGAAAAAAGATGAGCAATAATAAGTACCGGATCCTTGTGGTGGAGGATGAGCACAGCATCAACAGCCTGATCGAAGCGATCCTTACGGCAAACGGATATCAGGCGATCCTTGCGGAGACCGGAGCCCAGGCGCAGATCATGGCCGCTTCCTTTCAGCCGGATCTGATCCTGCTGGATCTCGGTCTTCCGGATATGGACGGCCAGGAACTGATCCGCCTGATCCGGAATGAGCTGTCGATCCCGGTGATCGTGGTATCCGCCCGCGCCGACGAACAGGACAAGGTCAACGCCCTCGATCTCGGCGCAAGCGACTATGTCACGAAACCGTTCGGGGCGGCGGAGCTGCTCGCCCGCATCCGGGCAAATCTGCGGGACTGCATGCGAAACCGGGAGAAAGGTATGCCGGAAGAGATGTTCCATGCGGGAGAACTTCGCATCGATTTCGGCAAGCGGCGCGTTACGCTGTTTGAACAGGAGATTCCGTTTACGCAGACGGAATTCAACATCCTTGCGCTGCTCGCGCGCCACGCGGGAAAAGTGCTGACGCACGAGACCATCATCAAAACCATCTGGGGCGGCAGCGATCCCGGAAATGTAAAGAAGCTTCAGGTCAACATGGCAAACATCCGCAAAAAGCTTGGGGAAAAACCCGGCGCCACCCGCTACATCTTTACAGAGATCGGCGTCGGTTATCGGATGCTGGAGGAAGAGAACTGAAAGAGGTGACTCCTTGGAAACGCAAAAATATAAGGATTTTCTGCTGAAATTCGGATATTGGGCCGCGATCGCACTGATCGTCTTTCTGGTTTGGAAGTATCTGCTCGCCTACCTTCTCCCCTTCCTGATCGCCTATGCGGTTGCCAGCCTGCTGCGGCCGGCGGTTGTCTGGCTGGGAAAGAAACTGCATATCCGCCGCGGAGCGATCTCGGTGGCTCTGGTATTATTTGTCTATATTTTTGTCGCGGGCGCGCTGATCCTGCTTTCCGTCGGCATCATCACGGAAGTGGTGGATCTGGTGAGCGGCATGCCGGAGTATTATACCTCCAACATTTCCCCCGCCCTCGATAAACTTGGCAACAGCGTGCTGGATTTGCTCTCCCGTCTTGACCCAACCACCGTAAAAACGATCGAGGATATGGTGCCCGACGCGCTCTCCTCCCTCGGCAGCGCGGTGACGAAATTCTCCATGCAGGCCGTATCCTGGGCTTCGGGAACGGCCGTGGAATTCCCGGGCAAGCTGATGGCCGCCGTCATCTGCGTGATCGCAACAATCTTTTTGGCCGTGGATTACGGAACCGTGAATGCGTTTATTAAAAAACATCTCCCGGAGAAAGCCGTCGCCGTGCTCCGCTCGGCAAAGAACAGCCTTGGGAATATCCTCGGGAATTATGCCAAATCCTATGCCTTGATCCTGTTCCTCACCTTTGCGGAACTTTCCGTCGGACTTCTGCTGATCGGATACAAAAAAGCCATTCTGATTGCCCTGATTATCGCCCTGTTTGATATTCTGCCGATCGTTGGCTCCGGTACGATCCTGGTTCCATGGGCGGTCATCTCGCTCGTGCAGGGCAATATCGGGCACGGCGTCGCCCTTATTGTTCTGTATGTCGTAGTTGTGGTCGTCCGACAGATCATGGAGCCCAAAATCGTCGGACGGAGGGTCGGGCTGCATCCTTTGGCGACACTTCTCTGCATGTGGCTCGGCGCGAAGCTGTTCGGCATGGTCGGGCTCTTCGGTTTGCCTGTGAGCATTTTGATTATCAAGGAGCTCAAGGCAAACGGAACTCTCCCGAGTGCACAACAGGCCCCGGACGAGGCAAAAATCTAAAGAGATCCCCCGTGCAGGGCCGCCTGCACATAAAAAATAAAGGAGTATGATCCATGACCGCTGCAGCAATTCTCTTTGCACTGACCTACATATGCCTGCTGGCCATGCCGAAACACCGTGCGAAGATCGCGCTCGGCTCAGCCACAATCTTCGTTTTGTTCGGCTTTCTCTCCCCTGCGGAAATTCTGCCGTCCATCGACTTCAACGTCCTAATGATGATCGGCGGCACGATGGGATTGGTATCCCTGTTTATCGACTCCGGCATGCCGGCAAGAATGGCCGACCTCATCATCTGCAAAACGCCGGATGTCCGCTGGGCGGTGACGGCGCTGGCCCTCTTCGCGGGCATCATCTCCGCCTTCGTCGACAACGTCGCAACCGTGCTGATGGTGGCGCCGGTCGCGCTGGCGATCTCCAAAAGGCTCGGCATCTCCCCGGTGGCGCCGATTATCGCCATTGCCGTCTCCTCAAACCTTCAGGGTGCGGCCACGCTGGTCGGCGACACCACCTCCATCCTGCTCGGTGGTTACGCCGGGCTGGATTTCCTGGATTTCTTCTGGTTCCAGGGACGGCCGGGCATGTTCTGGGTGGTGGAAGCAGGCGCTCTGCTCACCATCTTCGTTCTGCTATGGCTCTTCCGGCGGGATCGGCAGCAGGTGGATATCTGCGAAGTGACAAAGGTGACGGATTATCTGCCGAGCTTCCTGCTCTGCGGCATGGTGCTGCTGCTGATCTGCGCTTCCTTTCTTCCGTACAAGCCGGATATCACGAACGGCGTCATCTGCGTGACGCTTTTCCTGGGCGGCGCAATCGCGGAAGCCCTCAAAGACAAGACCGCCGACCGGATCCTCAAACCGGTTCGCGAAATCGATTATGAGACCATCCTGCTGCTGGCAGGGCTGTTTGTCGTCATCTCCGGCATCACGCAGGCCGGCGTCGTGGACGCAATCGCGGAACTGTTTGTCAAACTCGGCGGCGACAACATTTTCATCATTTATACGGTGATCGTCTGGGCGAGCGTTCTGTTCTCCGCCTTTATAGATAATATCCCCTATGTGGCGACCATGCTCCCGGTGGTGCAGGGCATTTCGCTGGCGATGGGCGTGGATCCCTACCTGCTCTATTTCGGTCTGCTGGCCGGCGCGACGCTGGGCGGCAACCTGACTCCGATCGGCGCTTCCGCGAACATTGCGGCCATCGGCATCCTGCGGAAAAACGGCTATGAGGTCCCCACAAAGGAATTTATGCGGGTCGGCGTGCCGTTTTCGCTGACCGCCGTCCTCTCCGGATACGTCATCATCTGGCTGCTCTGGGCCTGAGCGATGGCAATCCGAAACCGAACCCCGAAAAATTAGAGATAAAGGAGTTTTCCCATGGGCAATATCTGGCATGACATCAGCCCGAAGCGAATCAAACCGGAGGATTTTGTCGCCTTCATCGAAATCAGCAAGGGCAGCAAAAAGAAGTATGAACTGGATAAGGAGACCGGCCTGATTATCCTCGACCGCATCCTCTACACCTCCACGCACTATCCGGAGAACTACGGCTTCATCCCCCGCACCTACGGCGACGACGACGACCCGCTGGACGTGCTCGTGATGAGCACCGAGGTGCTGGAACCGATGACGCTGGTGCGCTGCAAGCCGATCGGCGTGATTTCGATGGTCGACGGCGGAAAATACGACGAAAAGATCATCGCCGTCCCGCTTGCGGATCCGGATTTCAGCGTCTACAACGACATCTCCGAGCTGCCGCGCCACCATTTTGACGAGATGACACACTTTTTCTCCATCTATAAAATGCTTGAGGGAAAAGAGACCGTCGTCAACGAGGCCGAGGGCCACGAACGCGCGCTCGAAATCATCCAGCAGGGCATCGACAGCTACATCCGCCTGTTCTGCAGGTGAAAAACCGGTATTTCCCGGCAAAAACAACACAAAAAGGGACGGCTCCAAACGGAACCGTCCCCTTTTTGTTTTCTGTCTTCCGGGCGCCTCCCGGAAATTATTTATGACGCAGGCAGGGCCGAGACGTCGCCGCGGCCGCTGTTGATCGCGTCAAGCACCGCCTGTTCGTTATTTTCCCAGCCGACCTTTGTATTGTTCACGTTGGAAAATGCGGAGTTCGCAAGCACATAGGTGTTTCCGCTGGAATAATACACATAGGCGTTGTTTCCGACCTTATACTCGATGCAGGCGACCTTGCTGTGATCCGACGGATCGAGCCAGACGGCCGCGTTGGAAAAGCTCCCGGTGTATGCCACGCCGCTTTCTGCGATGATCGCCTGAAAAACGGCCCTGAGATTCGTGCTTTTACCCGCGCCCTCCGTCTCCCAGAATCCGTTGAGCTTTCCGCTCGAAAGTACTTCAAGCTTATACATCTCTCCCAGATAAGCAGGCACCGTCTCGGAGAAATCGATCAGTACGGAGCGATAATCCTGAATCGTCCCCTCGGAGATCCCGGAAAAATAGGTCTTTGAGCCCTCGTGCCCGTGGATGGAGCAGATCACCGCATCCCCTTCCACAGAGATCACGCCTCCGCTGAGACACGGATATTCCGCGGGCAGATTCTTTCCCTCCGCTTCATAGGCATCAAGGGCATCCTCAAGCGTATCCAATTTGTCCGTCAGCTTTTTCATGGAAAGCACCGCATATAAGCTCCGCCGGTTGGCAATACAGACCGCCTCCCGCGTTTTTTCCAATGCGCTGTTATATACAGGAATCACAATCGCGGCCAGAAGCGCGACGACCGCAACGATCACCAACATCTCCAACAGCGTAAAACCGTTCTTTTTTTGGCCGGTGCAGTGCATACCGCTCTCCCCTCCTGTTTCTGATCCATTTACAAGCTCATTTTTTCAGGGCCACAAAGACGGCACGCTGGCTTTCCGGATGCAGCGGGAGGAAACTGTCCTCGTCGAAAACCGCCTCCACCGTGAAGCCGTTTTCTTCGAGCATGGAGCGAAGGCCCTCCAACGGCCACGCCCGCTCCGAAAATTCCGAGGTACTGCGCCGGTAAAGGCCGTGCTCATTCTCGTGCTCAAAAAAATCCAGCGTGATATCCACCACGTCGTCCTCCGGATCAAAACTGTTGCGCCAGACGCAGAGCGCGCCGTCGTCCTCATAAACGAAGCTGTTGTTTCCAAGAATCTCCCGGTGTTTGTAGGGCGTATTCACGTCGAAGACGAAGCAGGCCCCCGGATTGGAGAACAGCGACACTTTCCCGAGCGTCTCCCGCAGCTCCGCCTCGTCGAGGATGTGGTTGAGGCTGTCCAGCGCGCAGACTGTGGCGTCGACGGTGCCGTAGAGATCGAGCGCACGCATCTCCTGACAGAGCAGGAGCGCCTTGCTTTTTCGCTCTCCCCTTTTGGCCGCAGCTACCGAGAGCATCTCCCAGGAGCCGTCGACCCCGATCATATCATACCCGAGCTTCTCAAGCTCGAAGGTAAGGCTGCCGGTGCCGCAGGCGAGGTCGAGAACCAACCCGGCGCCCGGCGCGTACCGCCGGATTATCGCGTCGAAATACCGGGCGCGTGCCGGATAATCCACGTTGTCGGTAAAGCGGTCATAATACGGGGCAAACCCGGAATAATCTGACATTTTGAACCCCCCCGCATGAAAAAAGGCTGTTTGGAACAGCCTTTTGTAAGAATTTTCCGCCGCTGCGGGCCGTTACTCCCCGGTCTGATAGAAACCTTCCTCCGCGGTATCCCTTTCTGCGGAGTCGGCGGTACGGGCGGTATCCGCATGGTCTCCGGCTTCTTTCTCCATCAGCCGCTTGAAGGCAACTGCATACCCGTCGCTGCCGTAGATCAGCGAGCGGTTGACCCGGCTGATCGTCGCGGTGGAAGCGCCGGTCTCGCTGACGATGTCGCTGTAAACCTTGTGCTCGGTCAGCATCTTCGCCACGACAATGCGCTGGGAAAGTGCCTTCATCTCCGGCACCGTGCAGAGATCCTCAAAAAAGTTATAGCATTCTTCCCTGGTCTTTAGTGTCAGGACCGCATCAAACAAAAAATCCATGTTGGAATTTTTGAGCTTGTTATTCATTCAAACGCCTCCTGCTTTCATTCAATAAAATTTTAATACTTTAGTTTGTGATAATCAAGATGAAAAAGTAAAAATTCTTTTTGAAATTCCGAAAGCATTTCCATCCGGCTGTCTTCCTCCGGCAAAAGCAGCTTCTCCTCCTCTTCCGGAGGGATCGGATGGTGGCTTCATCGGCGGCTGCGGGATGCCGGGCATATCCCTTGTGTTTTATGCGGGTGATGTCGGACGGCTGCACGGCTTTGCCCGGCGGAGCCTTTCTCCGTGACCCGTATCCGCTCCCCGCGTTTCCGGCATCGGAACCGGCCATTCTCCATGAAAAAGCTCCGAAGCCACTCGCCCCGGAGCTTTTGATAACCTTATTTGTCGTCTTTCGCCAGATCGTCGAAGATCGCTTTCAGCTCTTCGATGCCCTCCCCGGTTTCCGTGCTGGTGAAGAGCATCGTGACCTGATCCGCGCAGGGAATCTCCTCCCCAAGCGCCTCGGTACGCTGCTGCCGCTCCGACTTGTTGAGCTTGTCGCACTTCGTCAGCGCGATAACAAACGGCATTTCGTTGTCGATCAGAAAGTTGATCATATCGAGATCGTCCTGTGTGGGCGCGTGCCGGCTGTCGATCAATTGGACGACAAGCCGGATATCCCGCCCGCTCATCAGATAGCCTTCGACCAGATCGGCCCAGCGTTTTTTCTCGCTGAGCGAAATTTTCGCGTAGCCGTATCCCGGCAAGTCCACAAACTTTACGCCGTCCACGTCAAAGAAGTTAACCGTGGCGGTCTTTCCGGGCTGGGAGGAGACGCGCGCAAGATTTTTCCGTTCGAAAATCTTATTCATCAGCGAGGACTTTCCGACGTTGGAATGCCCCGCGAATGCGAATTCCACGGCATTGTCCGGCGGAAGCTGCTTCGCGGTTCCGTAGGCGGCCTCAAAGGCAGCGTTTCTGAAATTCATATCTTTCGCCCTTACTGTGTCCTATCTTGTGTTCTTTCCTGCGTTTTTACTGCGTGATGGCCGTGCCGACCGGCTGATTCGGGGTGTAGCTGAGCACCGGAAGCTGGTCTTCCAGAGGCGGAAGCTCCTTGACGACCGTCGGCTCCAGCGGATGCACCAGAGCGGCCTTCAGCACCGTTTCGATGCTCGCGGCCGGGATGAACTCCACGCCGTCCTTGACCACCTGATCGATCTCCTCAAGATCCGGGAGATTATCCTCCGGAATGATGACGGTTTTGATCCCGGCGGCATAGGCGGCCATCGTCTTTTCCTTGAGGCCGCCGATGGCGAGCACTCTGCCCCGCAGTGTCATTTCACCGGTCATGGCGACTTCCCTGCGGACCGCGGTGCCGGAGAGCGCCGATACAATTGCCGTGCAGATGGTTACGCCGGCGGAAGGGCCGTCTTTCGGCACTGCGCCCTCCGGTACGTGAATGTGGATGTCCTTTGTTTTGTAAAAATCATGATCGATGCCGTATTTTTCGGTGCAGGAGCGTACGAAGCTGATCGCCGCGTGGGCGGATTCCTTCATCACGTCGCCGAGGTTTCCGGTCAGCTCGACCTTGCCGGAGCCGTCGAGGATCGCGGTCTCGATCTGCATCATCTCTCCGCCGACTTCCGTCCAGGCGAGCCCGTTGACGAGGCCGACCGCATTCTCCTTTTGGATGCTCTCGGGCTTAAATTTCTTGACGCCGAGGAAGTCGTGGATGTTTTTATCCGTGACGACGACCTTCTCCGTATCCCCGCCGACGATCTGCTTGGCGGCCTTCCGGCAGAGGGCGGCAATGTTGCGCTCCGTGTTCCGGACGCCCGCCTCTCTCGTATAATAATCGATGACGGCGTAAAGCGCCTCATCCGTGACCTTGAATTCCTTCGCCGTAAGCCCGTGGCGCTTCATCTGCTTCTTCAGCAGGTGGCGCTTCGCAATCTGGAATTTTTCCTCGCGGGTGTAGGTCGTCAGGTTGATGACCTCCATGCGGTCAAGCAGCGGCTCCGGGATCGCGCTCATATCATTTGCCGTCGTGATGAAAAGAATCTTTGAAAGATCGAACGGCACCTCGATGTAATGATCGCGGAAAGCGACGTTCTGCTCGGGATCCAGCACCTCCAGCATGGCGGAAGCCGGGTCGCCGCGGAAATCGTTGCCCATCTTATCGATCTCGTCAAGAAGAATCAGCGCGTTTTTGCTGCCGGCGAGCTTCACGGCATTCATGATGCGGCCCGGCATGGCGCCAATATAGGTCTTTCTGTGGCCGCGGATATCCGACTCATCCTTCATGCCGCCGAGGGAGATCCGGGTGTATTTGCGGCCCATCGTGTTGGCGATGGACTTGGCGATGGAGGTCTTGCCGACGCCGGGAGGCCCGACAAAGCAGAGAATCTGCCCGTTGACGTCCGGTGCGAGCTTGCGCACCGCAAGCAGCTCGAGAATCCGTTCCTTAACCTTTTTGAGGCCGTAGTGATCCCGGTCGAGGAGCTTCTGCGCCTTGTCGAGGTCGATGCGGTCCGTTGTCTCGGTATTCCATGGCAGCGCGAGGCAGGTATCCAGATAGCTGCGGATCACGTCGGATTCATGGCTGCCGACCGGCTGTTTGCCCAGGCGGTCCGCCTCCTCCAGCAGCTTCTTATGTACCTCGTCGTCGAGGTGCATGGCGCTGATCTTGTCGCGGTAGACGTCCGCTTCCTCCTGAACGTTTTCCCCTTCTCCCAGTTCCTCGTTGATCGCCTTGAGCTGCTCGCGCAGGTAGTATTCGCGCTGGTTCTGGTCGACCTGATCCTTGACTTTTTCAAAAATGTCGTGCTCAACGTTGAGGATGGAGTTCTCGTTTTCGAGCACGGAGGCCAGCAGTTCCAGCCGCTTGACATAGCTCGATTCCTCGAGGATCGCCTGCTTGTCCTCCACCTCGAGATTCAGGTTCCCCGTCAGGTATTCGCCGAGGAAAATCGGGTCGTCGGTGCCGACGGCGTTGACGACGATCTCCTTAGGCATCTTAGGGGTCAGAAAGCAGTATTCGTTGAAGAGCTCCTTAACGGTGCGCATCAGCGCGTCGCAGAGAATGCTCTTTCTCGGGCGGAGGCTGTGCAGCGGATATTCCTGAATCCTTGCCTCAAAATAGGGCTCCTCGGAGACCATTTCGATCAGCCTCGCGCGGTATTTGCCCTCCACAAGGATGCGCATCACGTCGTTGCCGGTCTTGATGACCTGGCGGACCTCCGCCACGACGCCGACGTCGTACATCTGGCCGGGCTTCAGATCCTCATCCTTGATATCTCTCTGTGCGGAAAGAAAGACCAGCTGGTCCTTCTTCATGGCGTCGTTGAGCGCCGCGATGGATTTTTTGCGTCCCACGTCGAAATGCAGGACGACCTTCGGGAACAGCACGATGCCGCGCATGGCGATCATCGGCATGACGACCGAGGGGTTTTCCGTGATTTTTTCATCCATGTTCGAAACCTCCGTTTCGGGTCGAATTTGGGGAATGAACAAAGTCCGCTACGACAAACGCATCGCATTTATCATAACGGACGGTTTTCGTGTATTGGGTTTTCGAGTTAAAAATCGGCGGCGTCCCGGGAAGGATCCGCGGCAATCGCAAGCGGAACGGCCTTCTTCGCCGGGTTGCGGACGATCTCGGGGGATGCTCCGTCGGTGATGCAGCCGGAGCCGATCACCACGATCTCCACCGTCGGGTCGGACGGTATCGAGAACATCAGGCCGGAGAGCGTCTCCTCCATGATGGAGCGCAGGCCTCTCGCGCCGGTTTTGCGGTCGATGGCCTTCTGCGCGATTGCATGGAGCGCGTCGTCGGTAAACTGAAGATCGACGCCGTCAAGCGAAAAAATCTTCTGATACTGTTTGACCAGACTATTCTTCGGCTCGGTCAGGATGCGCACCAGCGCGCCGAGATCGAGGTCGTCGAGCGTCGTGATCACCGGAAGGCGGCCGACCATCTCCGGGATGATGCCGAATTTTACGAGGTCGTGCGGATTCACCTGCCGGAGCAGATCGGAGGATTCCTTCGACTTGCTGCTCCGCACGTTGGCGCCGAAGCCGAGCGCCGAGCTGGAGATGCGCTTCTCGATGATCGGCAGGATTCCGTCGAAAGAGCCGCCGCAGATGAACAGAATGTTGGTCGTGTCGATCTTGATGAATTCCTGCTGCGGATGCTTTCTGCCGCCCTGCGGCGGAACATTGGAGATCGTGCCCTCGAGCATCTTGAGCAGCGCCTGCTGCACGCCTTCGCCGCCGACGTCCCTCGTGATCGAGGGGTTCTCGGATTTGCGGGAGATCTTGTCGATCTCGTCAATGTAGATGATGCCGCGCTGAGCGGCCTCGATGTTGAAATCCGCGGCCTGAATCAGCCGGAGCAGGACGTTTTCCGCGTCCTCACCGACATAACCGGCCTCGGTGATGGTCGTGGCGTCCGCGATGGCGAACGGGACGCCGAGGGTCTTTGCCAGCGTCTGCGCAAGCAAGGTCTTTCCGGTCCCGGTCGGGCCGATCAGCAGGACGTTGCTCTTTTGCAGCTCGACGTCCTCCGTATCCAGGCGCGAAAGAATCCGTTTGTAGTGATTGTAAACCGCAACACTGAGGGTGATCTTCGCAGCCTCCTGACCGATCACATACTCGTCCAGTACGGCCTTGAGCTCGGCAGGTTTCAGAATCGACGCCGGATCGATGATCTCTTTCGGGCGGCGGATCTTCTTGCCGTGCGTCTGCTCCCCGCTGTCTTCCTCAATGATCTGGCGGCACAGCTCGACGCACTCGTCACAGATGCTGACGCCGGGCCCGGCGATCATTTTGAAGACCATGTCCTGCGTCTTGCCGCAGAAGGAGCAGCGCAGCATTTTGCTGTGATCGTCTTTCGTTGCCATTCGTCACACCTCTTGGCGCTTCGTAATTACGCGGTCCACAAGACCGTACGCGAGGGCTTCCTCCGCGGACATGAAGTTGTCGCGGTCCGTATCCCGGTAGATGATTTCCAGCGGCTGGCCGGTCTGCTCGGAAAGAAGGCGGTTGAGCCTCTCGCGGATGCGGATGATGTGGTCCGCATGGATTTTGACGTCGGAGGCCTGACCCTGCGCGCCGCCGAGCGGCTGATGGATCACGACCTCGCTGTTGGGCAGGGCAAACCGTTTGCCCTTCGCTCCGGAAGAAAGGAGAAACGCGCCCATCGAGGCGGCCATGCCGACGCAGATGGTGGACACGTCGCATTTGATATACTGCATCGTGTCGTAGATCGCCATTCCCGCCGAGATGGAGCCTCCCGGACTGTTGATATAAAGGCTGATGTCCTTATCCGGATCCTGTCCTTCCAGGTAGAGAAGCTGGGCGACGACCAGACTTGCCGTGGTGTCGTTGACTTCCTCGCAAAGCATCACGATCCTGTCGTTGAGCAGGCGGGAAAAGATATCATACGAACGCTCGCCGCGGTTGGTCTGCTCGATGACCATCGGGACTAAACTCATTTTGCCTTACCTCGTTTCTTCAATGCTTGAACCTGTCTCTGCCGGCGCAAAAAATCAGTCGATATCCATGTCAATATCGGATTTTTTCTTTCTGACGCAGCGTTTCTTGGGAGCCGAAGCGTCCTCGGCAGCGGTTTCCTCAGCCGGTGCGGCCGGTTCAACCGGAGTCTCTTCGGCCGGAGCCGACGTGGCCGGAGCGGTTTCGGCTTCCGCTTCCTTGGCCGGCTTCTTCTTTGCGGCGCGTTTCTTCGGGGCCGGAGCAGCTTCTTCGCCGTCCGCCGCTTCCGTGATCTTCGCGTGCTCGCGGACAAACTTAATGGCCTTTTCCACAAGAAGATCCTGCTTCAGATCCTTGGCCGGGATCGCGCTACGGACTTCTTCTTCCTTCATGCCGTATTTTTCGGCCAGTTTTTTGTATTCCTCATCATATTCTTCGTCGGTGATATCCATGCCCTCAAGCTTCGCGATCTTCTCGAGAGCGAGGCGGATCTTAACCTGACGCTCGGCCTGCGGGCGGAAGCCTGCCCTGTACTTTTCCTTATCGGAGCCGGTGTACATCAGATAGCTCTCAAGATCGAGACCGCTCTGTTTGAGGCGGGCCTCGAAATCCTCCATCATGTCGTCCATGCGGATCTCATACATGACCTCCGGCACTTCGACGGTGGTGTTGGCAAGAACGGCGTCAACGAGCTGGTTCTCGACGTCCATGTCGCTCTCGGAAGCGTTCCGTTCCTCGTTGCGCTTTCTGATCTCGGCCTTCAGTTCGTCGAGCGTGTCGAATTCGCTGACGTCCTTCGCAAACTCGTCGTCGGCCGCCGGGATATCTTTGTACTGGATTTTATTGATTTTGCATTTGAAGACTGCGGGCGCGCCCTTGAGGGATTCCTCGTGGTAATCCTCCGGGAAGGTCACATTGACCTCAAATTCGTCGCCGATGCCGTGGCCGGCGACCTGCTCCTCAAATCCCGGGATGAACGTGTTGGAACCGAGTTCCAAATCGTAGTTTTCGCCCTTTCCGCCCTCGAAGGCGGTGCCGTCTTTATAGCCGTCGTAATCCAGCGTCACATGGTCGCCCATCTGCGCCGGCCGGTCCTCGACGTCGACGAGTCGGGCGTTCCGCGTGCGGAGCCTGTCCAGCTCGCCCTCGACCTGCTGGTCGGTAACAGTCTTGACGGTTTTCTTAACTTCGATGCCTTTATATTCTTTAACTTCGACGTCCGGTTTCACGGTCACGGTCGCGGTGAAGGAATAGCCGTCCGCGCTGCAGTCCAGCAGCTCGATCTCGGCGCGGTCAACCGGCTCCACTCCGGCCTGCTCGACCGCATATTCATAGGCCGCCGGATAGGATTCCCGAATGGCGTCCTGATAGAAATGCTCTTTGGGATAATATTTTTCGATAAGAGCGCGGGGCGCCTTCCCCTTGCGGAATCCCGGAACGACCAGCTTCTTCGCGCTGCTCTGATAAGCGGCTTCGATGGCCCGGCCAAATTCCTCGGCGTTTACAGAGACGGTGAGCTTGCACTCGTTGGCTCCAGTCTTTTCAAAATGTGTCAGTTCCATTCTGTTTCCTCCCGATCGTTGCGTTTTTCAGTAACTTGATTATTATATCATAATAATTATTAAATTTCTATAAATTTTCCGAAAGATTATTCGCCGGTGCGGTCGATTCTCCACGGTGTGAACCGGAGGTGGTCGGCGGAGACAAGCTTATACAAAACTCCCATGTATTCCCCTTCATTCGCCATCGACCTCGCCGCGCCGTGGATGTGGCCGTAATAGACGCGCCGCACCCGGTATTTAAGCAGCATATCAATCATGTTTGGAACGATCTCGTTCGCATATACCGGCGGGTAATGGAGAAAGACGATTTTTTCCCCGTCTCCGAAACGCTCCGCATCCTGCAGGGAGAGTTCCAGTCGAAGCGCCTCCCGTGCGGAGATCTTGAGGTCGTGTTCCTCGTTCGGCATAAATACCCAGCCCCTCGTGCCGCAGAGGATCATGCCGTCCGCGGTATCCGCGCTGTTGTGCAGAAAGCCGATCGTCCCAAGCCCGTGCTCCTCCAAAAAGGCCTCGGTCTTGTGCCGGGTATTCCACCAGTAGTCGTGGTTGCCCTTCAGGAGCAGTTTCCTTCCGGGCAGGGATTCCAGAAACTGAAAATCCGGCAGCGTCTCCTCCAAGGAGACACCCCAAGAAAAATCCCCCGGAATGACGATGGTATCCCCGTCGCCGACCGTTTCGCGCCAATTCCGTTCGATACGGGCGACATAGTCGTCCCAGCCGTAAAACGAATCCATCGGTTTATTGGTGCCGAAAGAAAGATGCAGGTCCCCGATCGCAAAAAGCGCCATGTCACCCTCCTATCGTGCTCAAAACGTATTCTTTCAGTTCCTCTTTTTCGCTCGATCCGGTGAAGCGGATCTCCGCATTCCTGAGCTCCCGCAGAGATTCCGGCATGAGCATGCCGGAAATCTGCTCCAACTTTTCCGCGGCGGCGAATTCGTCGGAGACAGTTTCCCCGGTGACGGCCCTGAGCACGTTGGCCGGGAATTTGTACGGGCTCGCGGTTGAAACCGCCACGGTCATGCGGCCATCTCCGGTCTCCTTCACGTAGCGGCGGCAGACGTCCAGCGCGACAGCGGTGTGGGTGTCGCAGAGATAGTGATATTCCGCAAAAATCTCCCCGACGGTTCGGAAGGTGTCCTCCTCCGAGCACCAGCCGGCCCGGAAATCGGCCTGCAGCTTCGCCTTTACGACGTCGGAGACCTCGTATCTCCCCGTTTCCGCAAGCGCTTCCATCAGCGCGGGGACGGCGGCGGGGTCCTTATCATAATAGTCGAACAGCAGGCGCTCCAGGTTGCTGGAAATCAGAATATCCATCGAGGGCGAGACCGTCGTGTAGAACTGCCGGTTGCGGTCGTAGACGCCGGTGCCGATGAAATCCGTCAGCACGTGGTTTTCGTTGGAGGCGCAGATCAGTCTGCCGACCGGAAGGCCCATTTTTTTCGCGTAATAGGCCGCAAGAATGTCGCCGAAGTTGCCGGAGGGCACGGCGATGTTGATCTCATCCCCCGCTTGGATCCTGCCGTCGGCGGCGAGCTTCGCGTAGGTCTCAAGATAATAGACGATCTGCGGCACAAGCCGGCCGATGTTGATCGAATTGGCGCTCGAAAAGGCCATTCCCTTCTCCGTAAGCGCCGCTTTCACGGTTTCATCCGAAAAAATTTGCTTGACGGCGGTCTGGGTGTCGTCGAAATTCCCCCGGACGGCGCGGACGTGGACATTTTCGCCCTTTTGGGAGGCCATCTGCAGCTTCTGCATGCTGCTGACGCCGTCCTCCGGATAAAAGACGAAAATCTCCGTCCCCGCGACGCCGCAGAAACCCTCGAGCGCGGCTTTTCCGGTATCGCCGGAGGTTGCGGTGAGGATCACGGATTTCTTCCCTCCGCCGCATTTCTCCGCGGCCTTCGTCAGCAGATGCGGCAAAAGCTGCAACGCAATATCTTTAAATGCGCAGGTCGGCCCATGCCAAAGCTCGATCAGGCAGAGGTTCTCCCCCAGCATCGTAAGCGGCGCCGGGATATCGTTTTCAAACCTGCCGAGGTAAGCGCTTTTCGCGCAGGCGAGAATCTCCCCCTGCGTAAAATCCGTAAAGAATTTTCCGAGAACCTGCGCGGCGTTTTCATAATAGGGTCTGTCGGCGAAGGCGGTGATCTCTTTTATGGAGAGGACCGGGAATTTCTCCGGGACATAGAGTCCCCCGTCCGGCGCGATGCCGGAAAGGATGGCCTCCGAAGGCGCCGCTTTGCTGTTAACATTTCTGGTGCTTTGAAATTTCATGCTTCCGTCCTCAAAAATGATTTGTAAAATAACGATAGGCGTTCTTCCAGAAGAATTTTTCCACCTGAGCCTCCGTAAAGCCGGCTTCTCTCAATACGGCGGAAAGATCCTCAAGTTTCGTCAGATTCTCAAGCCCCCGCACCACTTCGCAGCCGTCGAAGTCGCTGCCCATGCAGACCGTATCCTCCCCGCCGAGCTCCACAAAACGGGCGATGTGGCGGGCGATATCCTGCAGGGCGGCCTTTTCCGGGTCGTCGTTTAGGAACGCCTTGTAAAAATTGATGCCGACCAAACCCCCGCGCCGCGCGACCTCTTGAAAATACTCGTCTTCCAGATTCCGCATGTGCCCGCAAAGCGGACGGCTGTTGGAATGGGTGGCGATCACCGGGCAGGAGACGGTCCGGAACACGTCTTGGATCCCTGCGTCGGAAAGATGGGAAATGTCGATCCCGATGCCGATATGCTCCATCTCCCGGATGGCCTCGATGCCGAAAGGCTTAAGCCCCTTTTTCGGATCCGGCGCGCCGAAGCCGAGCTCGTTTTCGCCGTTCCAGGTGAGCGTCATCATCTTCACACCGTCGGCCTTCACTTCGGCGAGGCGCGTGAGCTTCCCGCCGAGGACGGCGCCGCCCTCTATCGTAAAAACAGCCGCGGTCTTCCCGGCGGCGGTGATCCGGCCGATGTCGGAACCGGTCTTCGCCTGCTCCCAGCAGCCGGAGAATTTTTCAAGCTGGCGGTCGAAATAATGCCGGACGATTTGATAATAATTCCACGCGTCCTCCCCGCGGATCGTATCCGGGAGAAAGACGGCAAAACATTGGCAGTACTCTTCCAGCGAAGCCGCCTTGCCGAGAGAAACCTGAAGCCGGTCGGCATCCATGTCTCCGCTGTTCTGCAGCGCAGTGGTCAGGGAATCGCAGTGAAGATCAAAGTACTTCAAAGCCGGACCTCCATTTCAAAAGCATTCGGGATAAACGTGTATGATTTGATTTGCAGCGTAGTCTTCTCGTAGATCACTTCGAAGACGTCGAAGCGGATTTTGGCTTTCTCTCCGGTTTCCATTGTGTAAAGTACAGCAGCTTTGCATATCCTTTTGCGCTTGGTGGCCGTCACGGCCTCCCGCGGGGCATAGAGGCAGTCCTCCGCACGGGATTTTACCTCGACGACGGAGACGATATCGTCCTTTTTGGCGACGATATCAAGCTCCCCCATCTTCGTCAGGAAATTCCGCGCGAGGATTTGATAGCCCTGCCGTTCCAGCCACGCTGCGGCGAATTCCTCGCCGAGGTCGCCGCGGCGCCTCTTCTCCGTCGCCATATCCGTTCCCGCTTTCTTCTGTATGCGTACCGATGCGGTGCCCTCGTTCCGCCGCTTGCCGAAAGATTCCGCCGGCCCGTCGGGACGCGGAACCCACCCGTCTTTTGCCGCGGCTTTTTTGCGCACCGGACAGACGGCCCTCTCCGCAAAAAGATCATCCGCTTTTTCGGGCAAGCCGTCCTCGGGCGGGCACTTCGTTGACGGGGTTCCGCTCCCGCCTCCGGGTACGCCTTTTTAGTGCATCTTTCTCAAAAAGGTCAGCCGATGGATGTCGCAGGGGCCGTACTCCCGGAGCTTTTCGTAATGCAGTACCGTCGGATAGCCCTTGTGCTTTGCAAACTCATATTCCGGATAGGTCTGATCCATCTTCAGCATGAAGCGGTCCCTGCTCACCTTGGCCAGAATCGAGGCCGCCGCGATGCTTGCGGAGACGGCGTCTCCGCCGATCACCGCCTCACAGGGGAGGCCGAGCTTCGGGGTGCGGTTGCCGTCGACATAGACGATGTCCGGCCGGAGAGAGAGGCTCTCCACCGCCTGCTTCATCGCCCGCATCGTGGCTTCAAGAATATTGATCTCATCGATTATGCGGTTGTCGCAGCTCGTGACCACATAGGCCAGCGCATGGGCCGTAATTTCGTCAAAAAGCCGCTCCCGCTTCTGTGCGGAGAGTTTCTTGCTGTCGTTAACGCCCTCGATCTCATAATCCGCAGGCAGAATGACTGCTGCGGCATAGACCGGGCCGGCAAGCGGCCCCCTTCCGGCCTCGTCCACGCCGCAGACGACGGAATATCCTTCCGCACGTTTTGCACGCTCAAATTCATAGAGACTCATTCGGCTTCTCCAAGGTGATGCGGCCGATCTTCCCGCCGCGGAACTCATCCAGCAGCATCGTGGCGGCGCGCCCCGTGTCGATCTCTCCGCCGGCGACCTTCATACCGCGCTTTTCGCCGACAAGCTTCAGCAGATCGTGCGGCTCCTTCCCATCCGTCTCCTCCTCCGCGAGCTTATAACGCGCGCAGAAAAGGGTGCGGTACTCCCGGTTGAGCAGGCCGGCAAGGCGGGCGGCCAGCGACTCGGTATCCATGATGTCGTCCTTGATGGCGCCGGTGAACGCGAGATGCTCGCCGACGATTTTATCCTCAAATTTCGGCCAGAGCACGCCCGGCATATCCAAAAGATCCACGCCGTTTTCCAACGTGACCCACTGTTTTCCTCTCGTCACGCCGGGGCGGTCCTCGACCTTCGTCTTCTTCGCTCCGGAAAAACGGTTGATGAACGAAGATTTCCCGACATTCGGGATGCCGACGACCATCATCCGGATCGGTTTCCCGGCCATTCCCTTCCGCTCCCGCTTTTCGAGCTCCTTTTCGAGCGTTTTTCGGACGAGCGGCGTGATCTGCCGAAGCCCTTTTCCGCTGCGGCAGTCCGTCGCGATCGCCGGGATGCCCTTGCCGCGGTAGTACTCCACCCATTCGTTTGTCAGATGCTCATCGGCCATATCGCATTTATTGAGCAGGATGATCCGCGGCTTTGCGCCGACAAGGCTTCTCATCTCCGGATTGCTGCTGGAGATCGGGATTCTTGCATCCCGCACCTCCGCGACGATGTCGACGAGCGGAAGGTTCGTTTTCATCAGGCGCCGGGTCTTTGCCATGTGCCCCGGAAACCACTGAATACTGATCTCTTCGTCTTCCATGCGTTCGCCTCCTCGTATCCATAATATCATGATTATACCTCAAAAAAAGACAGAAAGAAATACTCCTCCATAAAAAATGGAGGAGTACAAAAATCTGATATCGGATTACCGGACCTGTTTGACCTTGGCGGCCTTGCCGACTCTGTCGCGGAGGTAATACAGTTTCGCTCTGCGGACGCGGCCGTGGCGGACAAGCTCGATCTTGTCGATCAGCGGGCTGTGAACCGGGAAAACTCTCTCGATGCCGCAGCCGTGGGCGACGCGGCGGACGGTAAAGCTCTCGGCGATGCCGCCGTGCTGTTTCGCGATGACGGAGCCCTCAAAGATCTGAATTCTTTCGTGGTCTCCCTCTTTGATTCTGCAGAATACGCGCACGGTGTCGCCGATGGCGATCTCGGGCAGATCCTGCTTCATGCAGCTCTCTGCAATCAGTTTCAATGCATCCATAAGAAATATCCTCCTTATTCTTTTTCAGACATTCATGCTCACGGATGATGCATCCTGTGACAGAGGACTGCCCGCTCGGCATCCATGTGCCGTTCCCGTCGCAGGGATACGACGGAAGCTGTCGGCATACCAACAGCCTTATAATATTATCACATCATTTTCCGAATTGCAAGTATCATTTCTCAAATTACCGGAAAATCTCCCCGTTTTCGTGATAAACTACGGTTCTTGTCACAGAAATCTCGTCCGCCGTAAGCCCGGAGAAGCCGAAAAACGCCTCAAACAGAAGCATTGGGTTTATGTTCTCCCTGCATCCGGAGGCGAGCCTTGCCTGAAAGCGGAAACGGCCGCCCTCACAGGAGAGTGCGGAGACCGCAATCTGCGGCTTCAGATCAACGATCTGTTCCATGCGCTTCGTCTTCTTGAGCACCGGGATCTCCGGCCGGCCGAAGCAGTCCCGCCAGGCTGCGAGCACCTCTTCCTCTCCCCTCCCGAGAACGGAAAACGCAATCTCGTAGTCCGCCGAACCGATCTCCGAGGCCTTCATAACCGGGAGCCCGGCGGAAAGAACCCGGAATCCGACCGGAAGCGCCGCGCCGATCCGGGCCGCAAGCTCCTCCAACGGGATCTCCTCCAGCAGGCGGAAATCCACGCATTCGCAGAGGCTCTCATAGCCGAGGGAGAGCGGCAGGGCGAAGTTTAAATAAAGATGGGGATGGAACCCCTCCGTATACCAAAACCGAAGCTTGGTGCGCTTGAGCGCCCGCTGGAAGGCCCGCATCACATCAAGGTGGGAAATATATTTCGCGCTGCCGGTTTTTGTGTAAAACAGCCGGACATCGGTGAAATTCTGCAGGTCACTCAAAGCAGGAGCCCCCTTTCAGCGCGGTGACGCCGCAGCCGGCGCACTGAAGGCGGCAGTTCGGCGTGGTCACGGCGTTCCGGGCCTTTTCATTTTCCCGGATCAGGAATTCCTTCGAGACGCCGTAATCCATCAGTTCCCACGGCAGCACCTCGTCGAAGGCCCTGCGGCGGTTCGCATAGAAGGCCGGGTCCAGCCCGGTCTCGGAAAACGCCTGCATCCAGACGCCGAATTTGAAATGTTCGTCCCAGCCGTCGAGGTTGCAGCCGTGCTTCCACGCCCATTCAACGACTTTTCCCAGCCGGCGGTCGCCTCTTGCGAAAACCGCCTCGATGAACGAGGTCTCCGCGTTGTGCCAGTCAAGAGAAATCTTGTGCGAGTGCAGGCGGTGCAGCATCAGCTGCTGCTTGCGCTGCAGTTCCTCCATGGTATCCTGCGGCTCGAATTCAAAGGGCGTAAAAGGCTTCGGCACGAAGCTCGCCACGCTGCAGGTCACCTGCACGGCCTTGCCCTTCGCGTGATCCTTGAGGCTGTAATAGAGATCGACCACTTTCTGTGCGGTGTCGATGACGCCGAGGACGTCCTCGTCGGTCTCCGTCGGCAGGCCGATCATAAAATAGAGCTTGACGGACGTGTAGCCGCCCTCAAAAGCGCGCCGGCAGGTGCCGAGGATGTCCTCCTCCGTCACGTTCTTATTGATGACGTCGCGCATGCGCTGGGTGCCGGCCTCGGCGGCAAAGGTGAGGCCGCTCTTGCGCACTTTCGTGATCTTTTCGAGCATGCTCTCGCTGAAATTGTCGATGCGCAGCGACGGCACGGCGATGTTGACGTACTCCTTCTCCGTCCACGGGAGAAGCCCGTCGAGCAGCGGCTCGAGCTCCGAGTAGTCGCTCGTGCTGAGCGAGGTCAGCGAAAGCTCCTCATAGCCGGTGCTGTCGCAGAGGTCGTGGGCGTTGCGGCAGAGCGTGTCTGCGTGCTTTTCCCGGACCGGGCGGTAGATGAACCCCGCCTGGCAGAAGCGGCAGCCGCGGATGCAGCCGCGCATGATCTCGAGCATGCTGCGGTCGTGAACAATGTCGATGAACGGCACGACGAAATTTTCCGGGAAAAAGACCTTGTCCAGATCCTTGATAATGCGCTTCCGGACGGGCATCGGCGCGCCCTCTTTCGGAAGAAAGCGGCAAACCGTGCCGTCTTCGTGATATTCCACTTCATAGAGCGACGGGATATAGACGCCGGGAATCCGCGCGGCCTCCGCAAGGTACTGTTCTTTCGTCCAGCCTTCGTCCTTCGCCTTTTTATAAAGGGCGACGATCTCCGGCAGAACCTCCTCGCCCTCGCCGGGCATGAAGAGGTCGACGAAATCCGTCATCGGCTCCGGGTTACAGGCGCACGGTCCTCCCGCCACAACAAGGTTTTTAAGCCCTCTGCGGTCCTCGCGGCGGATGGGGATGCCCGCGAGATTGAGCATGTTGAGCACGCCGGTATAGCAAAGCTCGTACTGCAGCGTGAAGCCAATCATATCGAACTCCGCAAGCCCATCCCGGCTCTCAATCGCAAAGAGCGGCAGGCCGTTGTCGCGGAGCTGCTTTTCCATGTCGACATCCGGCGCGAACACCCGCTCGCACCAGACTTCGTCGTCTTTATTCAACAGGGAATACAGGATTTTCATCCCGAGGTGGCTCATGCCGACCTCGTAGAGATCCGGAAAGCAGAACGCAAACCGGACCTTGACATCCTCTTTGTTTTTTACAATGCTGTTGAGCTCGCCGCCCGTATATCGGGCCGGCTTCTCCACCATCCGGAAGATCCTTTCCGGTATCGATGCCATGGAACCACCTCGGAAATCATGATTCAAAAATTATACACGATTCCCGCGCTCATTTCAAGAGACCCCCGAGCAGAAGATAGGCCGCCGCCGGGAGCAAAAACAGGTTTTTGAGCCGAAAAGCGGCATAAATCAGCAAAAAGAACAGCGCAGCGGATACGGCCGCACTGAGGATGGAAAAAGTTTTTTCCCGCATCAGGGCAGAAAGAATACTGCCCATATCCGTGAAGCGCACCGGGCACAGGCTGAAAAGGCCCAGCAGCAGATTGACGGAGGCCGTCCACGTCTCCCCTGCCGCAAAGCACGCGGCCGCCAGAAGGAGATTGGCGGCGGGGCCCGCCAGGCAGATCAGAATATGGCTTATGCGCGGGATCTCCGCCTCCTGACGCAGCACCATTCCGAAGACGGAGAGGCGCAGCGCGGCCGGCGGATACCCGGCCGCAAACGCCGTCAGAAGGTGTGCCGCCTCATGCGCAGTCATGGAGGCGAGCGCAAGCCCGGCGATTCCGCTGCGGTCCGCCAGCAAAAACAGCGTGAGAAGCGCAAAAAAATAGGGCGAAATGAGCATTTTCATCCGTCCGATTTTAAAAGAAATCAACTGCACACCGCCCTTCGCGGTGGGATCGTCCTGCCCCGGTACTCGATCTGCAGATGCAGGTGGCTGCCGGTGGAGAGCCCCGTGGAACCCACCGCCGCAATGCTTTCCCCACGTTCGACTTCGTCGCCTTTTTGGACAAAAACGGCGGAGCAATGGGCGTAAAGGCTTTTCACATTACATTTATGCTGAAGCACGATGTAGTTGCCGTACCCGGAGCCGAAGCCGACTTCCAGAACCGTTCCGTCCGCGATTGCAGCGATCGGTGTACCCTCCGGCGCGGCGAGATCCACGCCTTCGTGGAATTCGAGCCCGCCGCGGATCGGCGCCACCCTCAGGCCATACCCGCTGGTCACGGTACCGCATGCAAGCGGGGATACCGTAAACAGGCGAAAAACCAGCAGCGGCACATCCCTGCAGACGAAGGGAATCTGCAGCAGCAGCATGATGACGGAGCCGGCAATCCATTTTAAGGTCTTTCTTCTCATTATCCCATCCCCTGTCTCACAAAAAATATGAGAAAGGGGACAAAAAAATACCGCGGCCCCAGTGGGACCGCGGCAGGAAGATTATGCTTGTATCATTTATTAGAAAACAGGTTCAGGGCCCTGCGTTCCCTCTGTTTTTTGGGGGAAAACGTCTCCGGATTCCATCCGGGAAAAAAGCTTCCTTTTGCCCGTTGGGCCTTCCGGGGAATGCGGCCGGAGCGGCCGGGAATTTAGGAGAACTCTCCCTCTGCGGAAAGAGCATCCTCCCCGGAATCCGGCTCCTCGCTGCGTTCTTCCCCACCGGAAGAGTCGGTGGAGTCGCTCTCCGGCTCCTCTGAGGAATTCTCCTCGGAGGAACTCTTCTCCTCCTCGGAGGAGATCTCCTCGGCTTTGGAGGAGCTCTTTTCCGTCTTGGAAGAGGTTGCTTCGGAAGAGTTGCTCTCTTCTTCCTCATCCTCTTCCGGCTCCTCATAATCGTCATCTGGGATCGAGGACTTTTCGCCGACGTACTGCGTACCGTATTTGTAGTTTCCGTCGTCTCCCACGGCGCCGAGATAGCTCTCTATCGCATCCGCGATGGCATTGGCGATCTCCTTCTGGTACGAGGATTTGATCATCTTGTAATAATCGCTCTCGTTGCTGACGAAACCAAGCTCGCCGAGCACCGCCGCATACTGGGAGACGCGCGTGACGTAATATCTTCCGATCATGGCACCGCGGTTGCTCGTGCCGAGGGCATCGGATACCGCGTCGGCGAAATACGAGGCCAGGGAGCCGGAGAAGCGGTTGAAGTACCAGCACTCGGTCCCCTTCCCGGAGCTCGACGTGCTCGAGTTGCAGTGGACGCTGACAAACACGAGCGGCTTCGCGGATTCCGCATAGGAGACGCGGTCCGCGAGCGACGGGCGCTGGCCCTCCGTATCCATCAGGTAGACGGTCGCGCCGCGGCTCTTGAGCTCCTTTTTCAGGTACCCGCCGACCGCGAGGTTGATTTCATATTCCCCGTAGGCGGAGAGGAAGCCGAGCGCGCCGACGCCGAGCTTGCTGTGGCCGACGTCGACCACGACGGTCACACCCTCGACGCTCGATTCGCCGGTCGGGTTATTGAAGCGGAAAATCAGGTCGTCTCCGTCGAAATAGGCGTAATAACCGAGGAAGCCGTTTGTCGTATTGAATTTGAGCGTGACCTTGGAGCCGCTCCAGTTGGCGGAGCTGAACAGCGGGTTCTTCGTCAGGGAAAGATTATCCGGCACCTCGGAGGTATATTGGAAATCGATCGAGAAGGCGCCGGAGGCGTATTTTGCGACGTAGGAGACCTTCTGATCCATATTGAAAATGACGTAGGTATAGCGGCTATTCGCATTGACGGTCACGCCGTTGATGCTGTTGCCGCCGAGATCCTCGCTGCCGGCCTTGGTGACGTCCTTCGCATACACCCTCTGGCCGGACTGGAGGTTATAATAGGTGAAGGTGTTGTCCCCTTCTTTGTAGACGATTTCGTCCCCGTCGGTGTAGTCGAGCGCGCCCTTCGGCAGCGGATAACAGTCGTAATCCGAGAGATCGTTCAGGGTGTTCGTCGGGAAGGTTTCCGCCGAGCTTGCGGTCACTCTCACGAGGTCGCCGTCCCCCGCCTTCGCGGCGACGGTCACATACGCGCCGGTCGCGCTCTCCGAATAGGAGGATCCCCAGGTGGCGTTGACGACGATGTTGCCGAGCTTCTGGGCCGAAGAGCCTGACGCCGGAACCGTGATGGTGCCGCTGTACTGGACATAGGTGGACTCGTTGTCGGTGTCGTCGTCGTCCTCCTTGCTTTCCGTCAGCGTAACGGTAGTGCCGCCGAGCTTCGCCGTGAGCGAGGCGCCTTCGTACGCGGTCGCCGAAATCGTGATATCCATGCCGCCGTTGATCGTGACGTTGCCGAGCGGCGAAATATCCTTGATGATCTGCACCTGGCGCGTGATCGTGTAGGTGACCGTCTTTTCCTTATGCGCAAACGTAAAGGTATTGGTACCCGGTTCGAGATCGATGCGGAGGAAGAACGCGCCGTTTTCGTCGCGCTCCACCTCTTCACCGTTCATGGTGAGCGGGAAATTGATGTCGGAGGCGCCCGCAAAGATGACAAGAGTTTCAAATGTGGAGTAGGTGGTCTTGGCCGGACGCGTCATCTCGAGCTGTGTCAGCAGGAAGCTCGGATCCGTCTTATCGGTCAGATACTGGATCAGCGCGTCGGTGGACTGCTGCGGGTTCGCTTTCAGCGCGGAAATGGAATCGAACATGCTGCCGCGGAAGCCGGAGAGCCCTTCCGCCGCGATCACCTGATTGGACAGCTCGGAAGGCTCCGACCAGCCCTTTGCCGATGTGCAGGCCTTGGTGGCGTACTGGAACGCGTAAAGCGGGATTTCATCCGCGATGACATCGTTCCACCAGCTCAAATACTCCGTAAAGGAGACATCCGCGTTGCCGATGGCGTACGGGCATTTCACCGCGACGAAATCGGCATACCCGCTCTCCACGAATTTCTTCGTGTCGGCGCAGCCGTCGACGTAGCTCTCCCAGTCCGCCTCCGTGTTACTGCCCGCAGAGAGGCTCTCGCTGTTCGCCCAGACTGCATCGGCCATCAGGCCGACCTCCACGGCGGGATTTGCTTTTTTGACGCTGTTGTATGCGGTCTCCACGGCGGATTCGGTCGTGGAACGCAGGTAGTTCTCGTAGCCGATGCCGTTGCCGTACTGCGTGTAATCCTGATAGGTCGTGCTGTCCTGCACGATGGTAAAGCCGTCCAGCATGACGGCGTCGACGTCGTAGTTGCCGACGATCTGCCGGAGGTTGGAATCAATCAGCTTGATCTGCTCGCGGTCCGCGTAGCCGGCGGGAACGGCGGCGCCTTCCTGATTCGTCAGCAGCACGTCGTAAATCACATAGACGTAAAAGTTCATGCTTTTTGCCTTGGATACGGCATAATTGAGGATGTCGAAGGCCACTTCCGCCTGCGGCATTCCGCTGGCGCGGTAAAGCACCTTGTCCCCATATGTCGTATCAAAGATGACGGTGTTCGCATTCAGGTTTTTGGCATCCTGGAGCGCACTGTCGACGGAGGCCATGATCTGCTCATCCGTCATGGCGGAATCCGTATAATAATCCACGCCGGCCGCCAGCGTGACCGCCATCATGCGGTCGGGACGGTCATACTCGATCTCCTTCACGGTCTCCGAGGTGGTCGGCTGAACGATCACCACCGGTTCCTCCGAATCCCCCGATTCGGAGGGCGTAATGGTCAGCCCGGATTCCTCCTCACCGCTGCCGGATTCCTTAAGGATATCGAGACCGGGCAGCCCGGAGGTGACGGCCGCATAGGCGCCGATCCCTCCGATCACGACGGTCAGCGTCACACAAAGTATCAGAAATGTCAGTCGTTTGTTCAGGAACAGTCGTTTCATCCTGTTTGGCGATCCTTTCGTTTCAGAATTCTCTGCTGTCTGTTATGTCAGGTAAGAATGTCCTCCAGATTGCTGCATTCCTCCGCCACGCCGGATTCCACATCGGAAGACGGAGTGAACAGGGAACTGTATGTATAAAGGGCGAATCCGCCGTAATGGGAGGCATCCCTCGCGGCGTCCACCTGTCTCGCAAGAATATCGGAGTTTCTGATCCATTCCTTTGCGCCGTCGCCGGCATAGGTATCTTTTACCCCGATCTTATATGCGGCAAGGCCGGAGATCAGCCGTACGGAGGAGACAGAGATCATCTCGTCGAAGGTCTCCAACACATCCAGATACGGCGCGCTGCCGTGCTCAAAACCAAAATAGATCTGCGGGCAGATATAATCGACGTAGCCCTTGTTCTGCACCCAGGTGGATACGTCGCAGTACAGCGCATTGTAGTTGTTATCCATGTTCCCGGCGGGGCTAATGCCGAACTGACAACCGCTGTTGATCGATTTAATTGCCTTGTAAACGCGCTTGATCATGCGGTTGACGTTATCCCGGCGCCAGGCCGCAAGGCTCATCGTGCCGCCGTCGTCCAGATAGTCGTCGTAATAATCATCGTCGAACGACTTGTCGGTCGTCGGATAGAAGTAATCGTCAAAATGGATGCCGTCGACGTCGTAATTTTGGACGATCTCCGCGACGCCCTCGACGATCAGTTCGATCACGTCCTCATCCGCCGGGTTGTAATAGATTCCGCTGCCGGAGAGGACCACAACTTTACCCGTATCGAGCCAGTCGTATGCGGGGCTGCTTTTACAGATTTTGGAGGTATCCGCCGTGCCCTTGATGCGGTAGGGATTGATCCACGCCTCGATTGCAAGGCCGCGGTCGTGCGCCTCCTCCACCATGATCTCCAGCGGGTCGTAGCCCGGGGCCTTCCCTTCCGTCCCGGTACAGTAGACCGACCACGGGAAAAGATCGGAATCATAAAAGGCGTCGCTATGGGAGCGGACATGCACAAAAACCGTGTTGAGCCCGAGCTCCGCGGCGTTGTCGAACGCCGCGCCGATGCTGCTGCGGAACTGGGATTTCGTCTTGCCGCACAGCATGTTGTACAGCTCCAGATAGGAGATCCAGACCGCGCGCACCTCGTCGGAGAAGGAGACGGAGCTGTTTTTTCCCGTGCTCCGGGAGGACTCCGTTTCGGATGCCGCCGAAGAAGCGGATACGAAATTCTGCGCCTGGGAGGAAACCGCCGCGGAAGAACCCGGTTCGGATTCTTCGGAAGCGGAGGCCTGCTCCGAAGTCTGCCCGGAGGAAATTTCCGGGGTGCCGGAGGAAGATTCCCCCGGAACGGATTCTTCCTTAAAAGAAGACTCCTCTGAAACGGAGAGCTCCGCCTCGGAAGAGAGAAGTGATGTCGGATCCGAGCTGTCAGAACCACAGGATGTCAGGGAAAGCAAAAGAAGAATCACCAAGGCTGCACACAAAGCTGCTTTCATTCTGTACCTCCGAATGCTGGACAAGATGCATGACTCTACCTGTCATTATATTATAAAAGTATATATGATTCTACATTTTATTGCAAGGCGGAAGGGAAAAATTCCAAAAGAGAGACAAAAAAACAGGCCGGAATTGGTTTCCCGGCCATCATTTTATGCAAGTTTTTTCCTATTTTATCCTGACGTTCTCTTCACCGAGCAATTTTGCGAGCCTTTTTATCACATAGCCGTCGCCCTCGGAGGTATCCACCCAGAGCGCGGGCGGCGCTTTCAGGGTTTTCCCTGCATCCGAAAGATGGATAAAAAGCGGCGTCAGCCCGGAGAATACGGCGAGAAACGCCATGGCTCTGCGGTATTCCCTGCTCTCCTTCGACGGCACGCGGATGTAGAGCCCCTTGTTTGCCGATGCGGAAACCGGTTCCTGTGCGGAATTTCCGCCGCCTCCGGAATACCCGGAAGCGGAAAACCCGCCGGAACCCGCGGAAGGTATCCCGTTCTGCACCTCCGCAGGCGCGAAAAAGCGGGAGGCCACGAGCTTGGTATCCTCCTCGTCGCGGGAACTGACCCTCGCTTCGATCACAACAGCCTCGTTGAGATTCAGCACGCCGCCGTATGCGGCGAGCACCTTGGGAAAGACGAGCACTTCGAGGCTGCCGGTCATATCCTCCACCGTGACGAAAGCCATGACGTCGTTATTTTTTGTCGTCTTCATCCGCTTGGTGAGCACGATCGCGCAGATCAACACCGTGCGGTCGTCGGCGCCTCCCTCCGCGGCCATCGTCTTGACCTCCAGAATGGTGCTGGCACCGAGTTTTTCCGAAAGCGAGCGGTACTCGTTCATCGGGTGGCCGGAGAGATAGAGGCCGGTTGTCTCTTTCTCCATGCTCAGTTTCTCCCGCAGCGAATAATCCGCCGACCGCGGCAGGACGTAACTGTCCGCGGAACTCTCCCGGGGACCTCCGAAGAGGCTCATCTGGCCGGATAGATTGCTCTTCTGCTCCGCGTCGATCGCACCAAGCAAATCCTCGTATCCGTCGAGCATCTGGTGCCGGTTTGCCGCAAGGGAATCGAGCGCGCCGGATTTAATAAGGCTCTCCAACGCGCGTTTGTTGAGCTCCCTGCCGTAGACACGCTTGCAGAAGTCTGTAAAGTTTTTATACTTGCCATTCTCTTCCCGCTCCCTAAGCAGGCCGGCGATCAGGCCTTTGCCGAGGTTCTTGATGGCGAGCAGGCCGAAGCGGACGCCGTTTTCCTCATAGATAAAGCCCATCTCGCTGTGATTGACGTCCGGGCCGAGCACATTGAGCCCCATCTTCTGGCATTCGCCGATATATTCGATGATCTTGTCCGTATTGTCGAGCACGGATGAGAGCTGCGCCGCCATATATTCGCCCGGATAACGGCATTTGAGGTAGGCGGTCCGGTAGGCGACGGTCGCGTAGGCCGCCGCATGGGATTTGTTGAAAGCATAGGATGCGAAACTGCTCATTTCGTCGAAAATCTCGTTTGCGACCGACTCCGGCACACCGTTTCGCACCGCGCCCGGCAATTCGAGGCTCCCGTCCTCGGCATATTTGCCGTGGATGAAGTACTCGCGCTCCTTCGCCATCACGTCCGCTTTTTTCTTCGACATCGCACGCCGCACCAGATCGGCACGCCCGTAGGAGTAGCCGGCCAGTTTCCGCACGATCTCCATGACCTGCTCCTGATAGACAATGCAGCCGTAGGTCACCTCAAGAATCGGTTTGAGCAGCGGGTGTTTATAGACGACCCGCTCCGGGTGATGGCTGTTTTCGACATATTTCGGGATAGAATCCATCGGGCCGGGGCGATAGAGCGAAATGACGGCCGTCAGATCCTCAATGGATTTCGGCCCGAGCGCGACCAGCACACTGCGCATGCCCGCAGACTCGAACTGGAACACCCCCTGCGCCTGCCCTTTGCCGAGCATCTCGTAGACCGC
>Ga0208826_1000104_pt1 | contig 94832 bp, 68 predicted proteins | sample AD_UKC115_MetaG_FD_184451 | JGI IMG/M metagenome (GOLD analysis project Ga0208826, IMG submission 184451) | Active sludge microbial communities of municipal wastewater-treating anaerobic digesters from Hong Kong - AD_UKC115_MetaG (SPAdes)... | ecosystem: Engineered > Bioreactor > Anaerobic >... | reverse complement strand
TTGATTGGGAAGAAAAAAGCAAAAGTGCAATTTTAACTAGTCCTACTGGTTTTAAATTTGTATTTACCACAACTATAATTGATGGAAAAATGTATATAGATGAAGACCACTTCTTATATGCTACAGGTTTGAAGGCACCATCAAATTTTAATGATGTAATTGCTGCTACTAGAAAGACACAAGCAATAACTAAAAGTAGTGTGGCTAAGAATCAAACAAATGATACAAATGTAAACAAGGGGACGGGTAAAACTCTTGTTACTGCTGCGCAACTGAAAGAGTTCGGGTGGTCTGATACAAGTGATGCATTTGTAAAGAAGTTAAACGATGCTTTAGTTAGATATGGTATAACAGACAAAGATAGTATAGCACTATTTATGGCTACAATGGCAGAAGAAAGCGGTTGGGGAAAATATACAATAGAGCAAGGTAGTGATTCTTATTTTGCAGGGAAAAAATATGGGAAAAATGGAAGAGGTGCAGGATATATTCAGATTACTTGGCGTGATACGCATCTGAAATTTCTTAAGTCAATGGGCGATAATTTTTCCGGGGCTGATACTGCACAATATATAGCAGACCACTATCCGATGGAAGCAGCAGCTTGGTTTTGGAGTAACGAGGCAAAAACTGGTGAGGGTAATCTAAATGCATACGTTAATAAAAATGGAAGCAATTTGGGGATTTTTCTTATCACACAATATTTTGTAAATGGATTAGTTACAGATAAAAATGGAAATGTACCTGCTGCATTTATGAGTGATTTAGCAGCAATAAGGCAAGGAGGTACATTTAATATTAATGGTACTTCTTTAAGCGTCAATGGAAATACGTGGAGACTCCCTGTTAACTGGAGTTCCCGAAAAGATGCATATGATAAAGCCATTAAAGCGTTTAAGTAAATAAGAAGGGATTGATTAAAGTGAAAAGAGTTATTTTAATATACTTTGTTGTTATGGCTATGTTGCTTGTAGGTTGTAATTCTAGCAAGTTAAATGACAGTGAAATAAATAAGTTTGAAGGAAGTAAGTCAAGCAATGTTATTGATAATAAAGTAAATAAAGAAGAAGCAAATAAATCAAGTGATGCAAATGATAGTAAAGAAAATAATATCGAGGGAAGCAAACCAAGCAACACAAATGACTATAAAATATTTGAAAAGGAATATACTGCTTATAATAAAGAGAATAAGCCTTTCAAAGTGAAGTATGCACAAATATCCGGTTTAGCTAATGAAAACTTAGAAAATAGAATAAATCAAACACTTAAGTCTTCGATAACTGAATGGATCAATAAAGACAGTGAATGGATGGAAGAAAGTCAGTTGGCTGTAAAATACAAAACTTCAAAATATTTATCGTTATTCTATACAATAGAGTCAAAAGATGGTAAAAATAAATTGAGTACCTATACACGTATTGGAGTAACGGTAGATATGCAGACAGGAGATAGGGTTTATTTAAATTATTTAATAAAGGATACTACTAATCTGAAGCAAAAATTAGTGAGTTACTCCTACGGAAATGAAATTTCTCCTCCGATAGATTCTGAAGAGGCCGATAAAATTATTCACCGTGCTTCAATATCTGAAAAGGAATATTTTGAGGAAATTTATAAGACTGACCCGCTTGTATATGATTTTATGTTTACATATATAAGAGTTAAGCCATCATTCTATTTAACAGATAAGCAAATAGTTATTACAAGAGACGAAAATAAATATAATGATGTATATATTGACTTTAAGATATAGGTAGACACTTGTATAACAATGAACGTCTTTCCTTACCCGGTATACCAATAAAACGGTAGCCGGGTTTTTCTTTTACCTAAAATGCAATAAGTATATATAAAATTTAATAAGTAATCGGTAAACCATGAGTACTGGTATAAAAACAACCGTCATTTCTGACGGTAAAATTTTACTGATTTTGATCCGATTTGCGACACTCACTTGGTAAGTCTTTTGACCATGGAAGTAACATCTCCAAAAAGGAAGTATTTTTATCATCCATATGTTTCGGTATCTGCTCCAGTAAATACTTGAAATACCGGTATGGTTTTAAGTTGTTTGCCTTGGCGGTCTCAGCAATACTGTAAATGATCGCACTTGCCTTAGCTCCTTCAATCGTGTCAATCATATGCCAGTTGCGTTTTCCAATACAGAATCCTCTAATTGATGCCTCACAGGCGTTATTGTCCAAGGGAACATAACCATTCTCAAGAAAAGTTTTTAAATATTTCTCTTGATTCAGACAGTAGGTAAATCCCTTACCTGTTTCCGATTGTGCTGGGACTTCATTCCGGTGCTCTTTTATCCACGCAAAGAAAGCCTCAACTTGTGGTTTTACAAGTAGTTGACGCTGAGCAACACGTTCTTCCGGTTTGAGTTCCAGAAGACCATTGTCGATTTTGTATATGACGGCTATCTGCTTCAGTGCAGCATACGCTAGGGTATCTTTTGCAGCTTCTTTTCCTAGGGCTTTTACCACATTGGAAAAACGTCTGCGGGAATGACTCCAACACCCAGCTATCCTGATATCAGGAACATCTTTTTCAAGCTTGTGGTAAACTTCATAGCCATCTGCTACAATAATGCCCTTATACCCTTTGAGGAATTCACGGGGATGGTCAGCCTTCCGTGTTTTCTGATAATCATAAAGAATGATTGGCGGATCATGATACATTTTTCCTGTGCGGTATACCCACATAAAACTTTTAGAACCGGCAGCTCGTCCGTCTTTAGAAACGAGAACCGGCGTCTCGTCTGCCTGGGACACATGACACCTATACAACTCTTCATGCAGACGGTCATATAAAAGAGAAAAATAGCGTTCTGCACATTGTATGGTCCAGTTTGCCATTACTTGCCGGGAGATGTTGATATCATTCCGTGCAAATTCCTGCTCTAGTCTGTACAATGGGACTGCATTTATATATTTACTATTAAGAATACCTGCTTCCAAGGATGGAGTTACGATACTGTTACGCAACAAATCCTTTGGACGGTTTGCCTTTACAATTGTTTGATTATCTTTGCCAGCATAAACGGCTACATGATGTTCTTCCACTTCAAATGTAGCTGGATGAAACTGAAGTCTTTTATAAATTTCATCCGGAAGGCGTTTCCAACTATCTCCGAAAACAGTTCGCAACTCCTCTTCGCTAAGGGTGTGTTCAATAACATTTACCGGAATATTCTTCAAATCCTCATCGCGTTTTCCCTTGGCTTTTTTACGCTTATATGGCTTCGGACATACTTCCTCGAATTCTGGTTCTACGACATACTTTTCTGCAATGGTGACTTCTGCCTCATTAAAGCATAGTTCCATCTGGCCTTTCCATTCCATCTTTTCAGAGGAACGTCCAAATTTCTGTTGCTTTGCTATCTTCGTAGCTTCAATCAGAAGATTGATGTTTTTGTTCATCTGCTCTAACTGTTCGCTTTGTTTTGCAAGGATTACCTGCTGATTAAGGAAGAGGTGGATAATATCTTTTTTACTATATTTAATTAATTCGGTTTCTGTATACGTTTTCTCCATACGTCTACCGTATCACGAAAATAGAGAATATGGAATAGGTTAGAAGCATCTTTTGAAAATTGTGGATAAACATGATAAAACCCAGCGTTTTCAGGCAATTTATAGATAAGTTATCCACTACAAAATCTGTTTTGGTTGTACTTTATTCACAGTTTTTGACGGTTCAATGGAAAGTCCTTCTGTTAGCCATCTAAACTGGCGGTGGGTGATCTCTTTAGCTTCCTTTTTACTCCGAGGCCATTGGAATTTACCGTCTTCCAAACGTTTATATAGAAGAACAAATCCATCACCTTCCCACAATAATCCTTTGATTCTATCGGTTCTCTTACCGCAGAAAAGAAACAGGACATTTTGAAAAGGATCCAAGCGGAATTCACTTTGGACAATTCCGGCGAGGCCATCAATTCCACGACGTAAGTCAGTATATCCACATGCAATGTATATATGGTCAAAACCAATAGCATCATTAAACATGGTGAATTACCTTAAGAAGTGCTTCCAGTAATTCAGGACTGGTTTGATTCTTAAGTTCCAATCGGTAATCACCAATACTTATGACCAAATCAGGTATGAACGAAGCAGATTGAAGAGTTTCTTTATGATGATTCCGAACCGGAATCGGAGCAAATATAGTTGGCTGATGTTCTTTATGTTCATTTTTAGGTATTTGTATAGATGTGCAAAGTTCTTCTCGTAACCTGCGCTGCCAGTAAAAAAATTGTTGTTCACTTACATTGTTTTCTTTACACCATGCCTTTACAGTCATACCACTAGTACGACACTTTTGGACAATGGGTCTCCACTTTGAAAGATGATACTGACGTTTTACTTCTTGGGCATCCATCTAATAATTCTCCTTTAGAGTTTTTAAAGTTTACTTGAAAAACTATTACAAGTTTCTAAAGTAACTAGAAAAAATATAATAGAAGAATTATCCCATAATCCTTAATTCTTTGCGAGGTACTAATGGCTTACCGCTTACGTATCTTGCAGGGTAACTGGACAAAGTTTCTTCTGTTGTGTAAAATTAATATTAGAAGGTTAATGATGTCAAATGACTTTCATTCAGCCATAAATATAAGAGAAAGCTATAAATGGGGGATTTGTATGAAAAAAAGAATAAGGCTTTTCCTAACCATCCTGGTTATAGCAGCACTTGTTTTCCAATCACTTATCTTTATGCAATTCAATTCAGTTCTGGCCGATGCAAAGAAGGAGATAGTTGTATATTTTCCAAACTGGGCAACTTACATAAGCACAAACAACAATTTCGCTGTCGGTGATATACCATGGGATAAAGTTACAGCAATCAATCACGCTTTTTTTAAAATTGCCGACGATTTCACAATACAAACCACTGATGAGTATGCAGATTTTCAGAAAGTATTTGAACACTCGGGAAATAATCAGTTGAAAGGCCACTTTGGTGAATATAAGTATTATAAGGCTGTTTATCCTGATGTAAAACTTATTATTTCCATTGGAGGATGGACAGAAAGCAAAAAGTTTCACGAAATGGCTTTAACCGCTGCAAACAGAAAAGTTTTTATTGACAGTATACTGGAACTTTTTAAGACTTATCCGTTTGTTGACGGTGTTGATCTTGATTGGGAGTACCCGGGTGTAAGCAGGGCTGATTGTCCGGGAGGTCCGGAAGACAAACAGAATTTTACAACGCTTTTGAAAGAAATACGTCAAGCTTACGAAGACAACAAACTATACGATAAGCTGCTAACAATAGCAGCATCTGCCGGTGCATCAACCATTATGAAAGCTGAGCCTGACAAGTATGCCGAGTATTTGGATTTTATCAATATCATGGCTTATGATATGCATGGAGCATGGGACACCATTACAAACCACCACTCTCCCCTTTATGCAAAGGATGGTCTTTCAGTTGATGATGCGGTGCGTGTTTTTACGGATAAATATGGGGTTCCGGCAAGCAAGCTTGTAATAGGCACACCCTATTATTCAAAAGGATGGAAGGATGTTCCCGATACTGAAAACCATGGTTTGGGTGTAAGTGGATCGAGTAATCTGGAAGGTACCGTTGGTCCGGGAGGCCAGAATACATATTTCAGGATGAAAGAACTTGAAGCAATGACCGGGGTATTCACAAAGTACTGGGATGATGCCGCAAAAGCTACATATTTATATAGTCCGACATTACATGAAATGTACACCTATGAAGACAAAAGATCCATAGGTGAACGCTGCAAGTATGTCATAGATAATAACTGCGGTGGGATAATGGTTTGGACGATTGCCTATGATGACAAGGCTGATGATTTTCCGCTTACCAGTCTGATTGCTGAAAGATTTGGTATCGGTAGTGTCGTAACACCCACTCCTGCAAAGGTATTGCTTGGAGATCTGAATGGGGATGGAAATGTGAATTCCATTGATTTTGGATATTTTAGAATGTATCTGCTCGGAACAATAAAGGATTTTCCTATAGAGAATGACTTAAAAGCTGCTGACTTAAATGGTGACGGAAACATAAACTCCATTGACTACGGATATTTTAGAATGTACCTGCTAGGCACTATAAAAGAGTTTCCGGCATCGCAATTTGGAAAATAGAGACCATCAAACAACCAAATTATAGAGCAAAGCTGTTTTGGTGTCAAATGTCGTAATTGCTTGACCTGAGCATTAAAATCAGTGGCCGAAGGCTTGATGATTTTGAAGTAAAAATGCCAAGGATGGCATTTTTAGCGTCTTGGGACAGGAGGTCCCATAGACGCGGCGAAAAATTATCAGGGCAAGGTACGATTTTTGCGCAGCAAAATATCGTTCATCTGTCTGCCGAATGGCATCCTACTGATTTTTTGCGAAGGTCTTGCAATGGAGATGTTTGACACCAAAACAACCGGCACAACTCTCAAATCAATTCCGTTAAACCCTCAACTCCGCTAATTGTAAAGCTTCAACATAAATATCCTCTAATAAATTTGATGACAAGGATAAACCTTCCAAATTTAGCTAATCCAAACACACAATAGTGTTGTTAAGTTACCAAAGATTTAGTATTATTAAAAATATGAAATGAGAATGACTAAAAACTCAAAAGTATCATAAAGCGGGCACATTTCTTTGAAAAAACCGACGAACTGGTGTTTGCTTTTTGAAATTTATCTGATATAATATATCGCAGCGGAAGTTGAAAAACGATTTAATGTTAATGGAAATGAGTGTGTTATTTATGCTTAAAGACAAAATTCTTATAAAAGGTGCCAGAGAGCACAATTTGAAAAATGTAGATATTGAGATACCCAGAGATCAATTTGTAGTTATTACAGGACTGAGCGGATCAGGAAAGTCGTCTCTTGCCTTCGATACTATTTATGCCGAAGGGCAGAGGCGTTATATGGAGTCCTTGTCCTCATATGCAAGGATGTTCTTAGGACAGATGGAAAAGCCTGATGTTGATTACATCGAAGGTCTGTCCCCTGCAATATCTATTGACCAGAAGACTACCAGCAGGAACCCGCGTTCCACAGTTGGTACGGTTACAGAAATATATGATTATCTCAGACTTTTGTATGCGAGAATAGGTGTGCCCCACTGCCATATTTGCGGCAAGGAGATAGCACAACAGACTGTAGACCAGATGGTTGACAGTATAATTGATCTGGAGGAAGGCACAAAAATACAGCTGCTTGCTCCTGTTGTAAGGGGGAGAAAGGGCGAATTTCACAAGCTTATTGAGGACATAAAAAAGGGTGGATATGTCAGGGTCAGAGTTGATGGAGAAATTTATGAGGTAAACGATGAGATAAATCTCGATAAAAACAAAAAGCACAATATTGAAATTGTTGTCGACAGGCTTGTTGTAAGGCCGGATATCAGAAAGAGACTTTCAGACTCACTAGAGACGGTGCTTAAACTGAGCAATGGTATGCTTCTTGTTGACATTGTTGGCAAGGAAGAGCTCTTATTCAGTCAGAATTTTGCTTGCAGTGATTGCGGTGTTAGTATGGAAGAACTTACACCCAGGATGTTTTCCTTTAACAATCCCTTTGGTGCATGCCCTACTTGCGGAGGCCTTGGAGCTATGCTCAAAATAGACCCCGACCTTGTAATTCCAAACAAAGCAAAATCTTTGTCGGAGGGAGCCATAAACGTTGGCGGGTGGAATGTAGCAAACGGGGATGGTTATGCAAGAATGTATGTAAACGCTCTTGCCCGCCATTATAAGTTTAGTGTCGATACACCGTTTGAAAAGCTTCCACCGAAAATAGTTGATATTATTCTCTATGGTACAAAAGGCGAAAAAATCAAGATAGACTACGAAAGAGAGTACGGAAAAGGTTCTTTTACAGCTGCTTTTGAAGGTATTATAAACAGCATGGAGAGACGCTATAAGGAAACGCAGTCGGAAGGAATGAAACAATATTATGAAGCCTTTATGAGTAATGATCTTTGCCCGGATTGTAATGGCGCAAGGCTGAAAAAGGAATCCCTTGCAGTTACTGTGGGAAACAGCAATATCAATGAAGTAAGTTGTATTTCTGTGGGCGAAACAAAAACCTTTTTTGACAATCTGAACCTTTCAGAACGTGAAAAGCTTATTGCGCACCAGATACTTAAGGAAATAAAGGAAAGACTGGGATTTCTGGTTGATGTAGGCCTTGATTATCTGACCTTATCAAGGGCAGCCGGTACGTTATCAGGTGGGGAAGCTCAAAGGATCAGACTTGCTACGCAGATAGGCTCTGGCCTTATGGGGGTTTTGTATATTCTGGATGAGCCTAGCATCGGACTTCACCAGAAAGACAACGAGAGACTTCTTATGACCTTGAGACGATTGAGGGATCTGGGAAATACGCTGATAGTGGTTGAGCACGACGAGGATACAATGTATGCTTCAGACTATATTATAGATTTAGGCCCCGGTGCAGGAGTACACGGTGGAGAGATAGTTGCGAAAGGTACTGTGGAAGAAATTAAGAACAACCCTGATTCGATAACCGGGCAGTACCTGAGTGGTAAAAAGAAGGTAGAAGTACCGAAAAAGCGCCGTAAGCCCAATGGAAAGTGGGTAGAAGTTGTAGGTGCCCGCGAGAATAACCTCAATAACCTGGATGTAAAAATACCTCTTGGAGTTTTTACATCTGTTACAGGGGTATCGGGTTCAGGGAAGAGTTCTCTTGTAAATGAAATACTGTATAAAAGACTGGCAAATGAACTCAACGGTGCAAAGCAGAAACCGGGAGAACATAGCAGTATAAAAGGATTGGAATACCTTGACAAGGTCATTGACATTGATCAGTCCCCTATAGGGCGTACGCCAAGGTCAAACCCGGCGACCTATACAGGAGTATTTGATTTGATAAGAGAGGTTTTTGCAGGGACGACGGAAGCGAAAACAAGAGGCTATAAGTCGGGCAGATTCAGCTTTAATGTTAAAGGTGGGCGTTGTGAAGCCTGCAGTGGTGATGGTATAGTTAAGATTGAAATGCACTTTTTGCCGGATATATATGTTCCCTGTGAAGTTTGTAATGGTAAGCGTTACAACAGGGAAACACTGGAGGTTCGGTACAAGGGAAAGAATATTTCAGAAGTCCTGGATATGACAGTTGAGGACGCTGTGGAGTTTTTCAAGAACATCCCCAAAATACACAAAAAGCTTGAGACTCTAAATGATGTAGGGCTTGGCTATATCAAGGTCGGACAACCCTCAACAACCTTATCTGGCGGGGAGGCTCAAAGAGTCAAACTTGCTACCGAGCTTTCAAAGAGGAGCACCGGAAAGACCATGTATATTCTTGATGAGCCAACGACAGGACTTCATATTGCCGATGTACACAGGCTTATTGATATACTTCAAAGACTGGTTGATGCCGGGAATTCCGTTGTGGTTATAGAACATAACCTCGATGTTATAAAAGTTTCGGACTATATCATAGATCTTGGGCCCGGAGGGGGAAATAAGGGAGGAAATATTGTTGCTAAGGGTACACCTGAAGAACTTGTAAAAGTTAAAGATTCCTATACAGGGCAGTTTTTGGGGAAAATTCTCGGAAATGAGTAAATGGCTATATTGACATTATTTATATTTTTAGGTATAAATTGTACAATACCTCAAAATTTCATGGTTAAGAGAAGATATTTTGATTATGGCACAGGTATTAATATTAACATAGAGATAAATGAAGGTATTTATCTCCTCAAAAATGGTGGGGTATGTTTTGTTGATAGACCATAAAAAACCGTTATGGTATACTTTAATAAAGTATACAAATCAAAGTTTAATGTAGGTTGATTTATAATTAAAGAGGGTAAATATTAGAAAGAGAATTCGCATAGGCTAATAATATATATTTTGGATCTATTGGCGCTCTTACGATTGGAGATGATTAAATTGATGATGTGCTCTATATGCAAAGAAAATATAGCGGTAGTATTTATAACTAAAATAACAGACGGTAAGCAGACACAAGAGGGGTTATGTCTTTCTTGTGCCAGAAAACAGGGTATCCAGCCAATAAACCAGATTATTGAGCAGACAGGTATATCTGATGAAGAAATGGAAGACCTAAACAAGCAAATGGGAAGCCTTTTTGAAGATATGGATATTAATAATTTAAATGGTGCAGTTTCGGAACCCGGTACTAGTGGCAGCACAAATCCTTTTTTGAATCTGTTCAATAAAACATTGTTTAAGAGCAATGAGCCAGGCAGCAACAAAAATGAAGAAACAAAAGACACCCAGGAGGAAAGCAATACAAAAGATGATAAGGAAGGCAAAAATAATACAAGAACCAAGACACAGGAAAAGAAACAGCTGAAGAAGAAAAAATATCTGGATACCTATGGCTCAAACCTTAACGAAAAGGCTAAGGAAGGCAAAATTGACAGAATAATCGGAAGACAGAAGGAAATAGAACGTGTAATCCAGGTTCTCAATAGAAGAAATAAGAACAACCCCGTTTTAATAGGTGAGCCCGGGGTAGGTAAGACAGCCATTGCTGAAGGTTTGGCAGTGAGGATTTCAGAAAAACAGGTTCCTGCAAAGCTTTTCAACACTGAAGTATACCTTCTGGACTTAACAAGCATAGTAGCAGGAACACAGTTCAGAGGACAGTTTGAGAGCCGGATGAAGGGTATAATTGAAGAAACCAAAACGCTTGGAAATATTATCCTGGTAATAGATGAATTGCACAATATTATGGGCGCCGGTGAAGCAGAGGGTGCTATGAATGCAGGTAATATTTTAAAGCCTGCTTTAGCAAAAGGCGAGATACAGGTGATTGGAGCAACTACTCTCAATGAGTACCGTAAACACATTGAAAAAGATTCAGCTCTAGAGAGAAGATTCCAACCTGTTATGGTTGACGAGCCTTCCATAGAAGAATCAATAGAAATACTCAAAGGTATTAAGGACTACTATGAAAGTTATCACAGGGTCAAAATATCCGATGAAGTGATAAGAGCTTCTGTAATAATGGCTGAGAGGTATATAACAGACCGTTTTCTGCCGGACAAGGCAATAGATGTGCTGGATGAAGCCGGTTCAAGGGCAAATATAAATAATGTAGGACTTGTGGAGTTTGATGCACTTAAGGAAGAGCTTAAGAAGGTGCAGGAAGAAAAAGAAAGTGCAATATCTGCTGACTCTATTGAAGAGTATCAAAAGGCTGCTGACCTGAAAGTCAGGGAATGCAAGCTTATTGAGCAGATAAACGAGCTTGAGGCAAAGAATAAGGCGATGGAAATAACGGTAGATGATGTGGCACAGGTAATTGAGGCGTGGACAAAAATTCCTGTTCAAAAGCTAACCGAGCTCGAGGCTAAAAAGCTTCTGAACCTTGAAGAAAGGCTTCATAAGAGAATTATCGGTCAAAAGCAGGCAGTTGTGAGTGTTGCTAAGGCTATCAGACGTAACAGGGCAGATTTCAAAAAGAAAAAAAGACCATCTTCCTTTATCTTTGTCGGACCGACGGGTGTTGGAAAAACTGAGCTTGTAAGAGCACTTGCTGTAGAACTGTTTGAAACTGAAGAGGCGTTAATCAGGCTTGACATGTCTGAATATATGGAGAAGCATACTGTGTCCAAGATGATTGGGGCACCTCCTGGATATATAGGCTATGACGATGGAGGACAATTAACTGAGAAAGTAAGACGCAAACCTTACTCCGTTATCCTTTTGGATGAGATTGAAAAAGCTCACCCTGACGTGTTTAACATGCTTTTGCAGATACTTGAGGATGGAAGAGTAACTGACAGTCATGGAAGAACTGTGAGTTTTGAAAATACCGTAATAATAATGACTTCAAATGCCGGTACAAGTCTTAAGGCGCATGGAATAGGATTTGCAAATGACAACTTTATTGCACTTGAGAATAAGGTAAAGGAAGTTCTGAAGGAAATATTCAGACCTGAGTTTTTAAACCGGTTAGATGAAATAATTGTGTTTAATGAGCTGAGCAGGGATGAATTAAAACAGATAGTCGGATTGATGCTTAAGGAAGTAGTGGAAGAAGTTGAACCTAAGGGTATTTCAATAGAGATAAGTGAAGCTGTAACAGATTATATCCTGAATATAGGTTATGACCAGAAATACGGCGCAAGGCCACTTAGGAGGACAATACAGAAGTATATTGAAGATGAATTGGCTGACCGATACCTAAAGGGTGAATACAAGGAAGGCAGTAAGATATTCATTGATGCAGGCAGTGAAGGATTAATATTTAATATGGGTTGATAAGGGTATTCTTTTTACGGTTTAGGAGGGTTAATGTTTGGCAATAGAGATAAAAAGAGCGGTTATTCATGTGCTGGATAAGGATTCGGATGAACCTTTGCTAAATGAATTTGAATTGGATATAAATGAGGATATCCAATTTTTTTTGGAAAAACACATTTCCAAATCCATTAATGATGATGACGCTAGAAAAGGTAAATTTAAGGAAGGAATGAATGTGGTCCGGGAAGTATGTTACAGGAGTACATCAGACAGCGATTATTTCCTGGAAGGCTCAAAGGATATAGCAAGGCAGCTGTTTAAAGCAATAAAAACAAATAACAGTATATCCTCAACGGATTTGATAATATGCCTTTACGAAGATGAAAATGTTCCGGCAGTCGCCATTTTAAAGATGGATTATACCGTATCATTTATACACGATATTGAAATGGTGGAAAGCAAGTTTAAGATAAATATCAAAAAGCAGGATATAAGTCTGCCGGGTGTCAACCAAAGAATACAGAAATGCGCATTTGTCCTGTCACCTGCAGTTTATAATGACCATGAACTCATCGTTCTCGATAATCAGATAGGTAAAGATGCAGATGAACCTGTTGCTCAGTTTTTTCTTCATACTTTTCTTGGAGCAGAACTTATACTTGACGGTAAAACATGTACCAAAATACTCAGGAGAGAGACGGAGAATTGGGTACGAAGTAAGGCTAAAGAAGGCGAAGCCTATGCGGAGGAAGTAAGGGGATTTGTAAACAGTGCAATTCACGAGGAAGATGAAATAGATATAGAGGCTTTTTCCAATAAAGTGTTCGGGAGCAAAGTGGAGCTCAGAGATGATTTTGTCAATAATCTGAAAGAAAAAGGACTCACACATGAGAAATTTGAAGTAGATCATGAATGGGTAGAAAAGAAGCTGAGCAAGATTAGGCTGAAAACCAATGATAATATTGAAATCGTTATAGACTACGAACTTTTTGGTGACAGAGACAAATTTGAAATACTCAGCAATTTGGATGGAACCAAGACTATAGTAATTAAGAATGTTTCAAGTCTTAATCAGAATTGATACCTATAATTATTTTAAATATCTATTTTCATTAAAAGGAGTGCTACCAATTATGATTTACTCCCTTCCAGTATATATAAATTTGTACTGAAAGATAAAGCTAAACCACATTGGAAGCACTCCTTTGGGTTTTCTGTGAATTCAATAAACTAATCCAATATTAAATAGACCAAAATACTGCTTAAACAAAAGACAACTGTAGTAGCGGTAGTAATTGCTGCAAAGAATTTAGCGCGTTTGGTTCTGACAGCTTGAAGAAAATCCAGAGCAAATCCTATTGCCAGGCTTCCGATAATAAATGTTGGTACTATGTATCTGTAATCTTGTGTACATATAAGGGGATGCCCAAAGCAAAACCTTATAAATGATGCAGTTATTGTGACGTATAGTATAATCCAGAATGTTTTTAAGTTTGTATCAATTTTGCTTGACTTTTTTACTGTAGCTACTCCCATTGAAATAAGTGAAATAAATATGAGAAAAGCATTGATGTAAAACAGAATTGTTGAGATTATCATACTTACAGTAGTATCCTTCATATGGTATTCGCCAAATACGGAAGATTTCAATATGTAAATCAGTATATTATGTTCTTTATAAGGGTCTCCGAAACAGATGAAAATATTTTTGATTTGAACAGGGTCAAAATCAAAAAATCTGTTTATAACAGAGTAGTCGCCTATATATAATGCTGGATTATCATCTATAAGTGGAATGTAGCCTAAAGGCATGCCGTACTTTGTATAGTTATAAACTGACCACCACACACCGAGGGGAATACATATTAAACCAAAGACAGTAAACTGGCCTATGAACTTTTTAAATAGATCTTTTCTTTGTGCTAATTTTAATAAAAATACGGAAGCAATAGCCGGAGCTAATAAGATTCCTGATGACTTAGCCATCATAGATAACCCCATGAAAAGCGCTATTTTTATTATTGTTGACATGGCAGGGTTTTTATACCATCTGATAGTATAAAGTATTGCTGCCAGCATTAATGCAAGGCATAGTATATCGTTGTTAATACTACCTGATAAAAGAGACAGTGTAGGGTGAAAACAGACAATGGAATAAGGTATAACCAAAGCTAATTTATCCAGTGAAAATTCTTTGAAAATTTTGTAGCATAATATATTAATGCAGCAAGAGTAAAATAGAGTTAAAACCTGAATGCTCTCCACAGCTTTTTCGAAATTCATACCCAGAGCAGAATTTAGTTTAAGCCAAACCGCAGAAATAAAATGATGAAGCGGTGGATGATAAAACTGCCATTTGGTGCGAGGATCAAAATCCGGTAACTTAAAGTTGTTATGAAAAAAGTATTCTATATATGCCAGATGTCCGTCAATGTTACCTATGCCTGCAACGTCATGCTGCCTGCTGAAGTAAGGGGTATGTAAAATATACATAACGCGAAGCAGAAAAGATCCTATAGATAATAATATTATTATGTTTCTTGTGTTTAGATTACCTTTCAGTTTAAATAATATGGCCGTTCCCAGAAGAATTATAAGCCAGAACGATTTTTCTGCACCAAAAACTGTTAATAAGTTAAGAATAAAGCAAAATAAAAGAGTTATTATTACAGGGTGTTTGAAAAACTGTATTGGAATATGCCATTTACTATTTTGATTCATGATACTCTTCCTCCGTATTTACATTCCATACAGCAGATTTGTCGGGATTGTTATTTTTAATAAGATTGACAGCCTCAATTGCAGTAAGCATCGAGTGATCCATGTTATTGTAACGATGCTGGCCATTTCTGCCCAAGCAGTATAGGTTACCAAAGCTATCGAGGTATTCTCTGACTTTGTCGAATTGGCTGTAAGTTCCAAAGTAGGCCGGGTATGCTTTTTTGACTCTGATATGAGTGGAATCAATGATGTCAGCCTTTTCTATTACATCAATCTTAGAGAGTTCATCAATTGCAAATGTGATAAAGTCTTCACTGGACATATTCCACATTTTATCGCCCTCAGTGCAAAAATACTCAAGTCCTACCCAAACGGTATTTTCATTATCGTTTACCATATATGGTGACCAGTTATTAAATATTTGCAGTCTACCTATTTTTACATCCCTTTCCTGAATGTAAATCCAACAATCGGGAACAATATTTCCAACAGTTTTTATCTTAGTTCCATTCTTAATTTTAAGCTTTTTTAGTAATAATCCTACAGTAATGAAGTCACGGTATGGAAGGTTTACTGCAATTTCATTGACCTTTGCAGGAACAATATCTCCCATAGCTTGAATAAGATCCTTTATCGGCATGGTTGAAAAAAATAAATCTCCGCCGAGAACTTCAGTATTACCTTGTTGATCAGTAATTACAACCTCTTTAACAACGCCATTATTGGTTTTTATACCGGTAACTTTACTATTTAGTTTGATTTGTCCTCCTTTTTTCTCTATTTCGGAAGCCATTGTCTCCCAAAGCTGTCCAGGACCTTTTTTGGGGTATGCGAATTGCTCTATAAGCGAAGTTTGGTTGCTCTTATGATTTTTATTAAACATTTTCGCAAACATTTCCATAATAGCTTTACTTAAAGAAAGCTCCTTAACCCTTTGAGCACCCCACTCCGGAGAAATATTGGAAGGGTGAACACCCCAAAGTTTTTCTGTATAATCTTCAAAAAACATCTCATAGAGAGGCCTGCCGAAACGGTTTATGTAAAAATCCTCCAAAGACTTTTCATCACGTTTTTTTATTGAAGACCCTAATAAGCCAAGGCCTGATTTTATTGTGCGTATAAAGCCCATATTTATGAATGTTGCCGGCTTTATTGAAATTGGATAGTCAAAAAAGCTTCTTAAATAAAATATTCTGGATACACGGTCTCTAATGAGCATAACCCTATCAGTATTTTCAGGATCGGGACCATTAGTGGATAAAGGCTTTTCTATTCCAAGAAATTTATCATCTTTGGAAGGAGACCCTTGAATTGGCATTAACTCCTGCCATAAGTCATTAACCTGGCTGTTCTTTGAGAAGAATCTGTGTCCTCCGATATCCATTCTGTTTCCTTTGTATTGTGCAGTTCTGGAGATTCCACCGATAAATTCGGTTTCTTCCAATATGATTGGTTTTATGTCAGTTTCTTTTAATAACTGATACGCAGTTGTTAATCCTGCCGGACCTGCACCTATAATTATAGCAAGTTTTTGTGGCTTGATTTCTGCCATTTTTATTCCCCCTGCGAGTGTAAAATTTTATTTATTTGAATATAAATATTTTCCGTGCGAGATAGTTCCAAATAAGTACTGCTGATGATACAAAAACTTTAACAAAAACATAGTATTTGTCCCCAAAGATTGTAATTCCCCAATACATTCCGGCTAGAGTAAGTCCAAGACCGATAACACCTATAAGTGCGAAGATAGTAAAAGACTGAAGCTGTTTGCCTTTAACCTTACTTTCAGCTTCTTTAAAAACAAAAATAATAGATAATATGTAGTTATAGATCAGCCCGGATATAAATCCTAAAGCAGTTGCAATTAGTATACCTGGTTTGCCTAGGTCTGAAAGCAAAAATCTTTTTGTCAAAATCAAAACGCCTGTATCCACAACAAAAGCCGAACCACCAACAAATAGATACCTTATGAATTCAGATATCATATCCATAACTTTAAAATTCCTAAAAATTTGCATAATTTTCTATTTTCCTTCAAAATTTTTACTTAATAAAAATATTATATCACAAATTTGACAATTCTGAATACTTAATAGCAAATAAATGAAATTTTAGAATTGGTAGTTATGAAAAGTACAAGGATTTTTGAGATTTGAGTTAGGAATGTTAGGTTAGCATATTTGCTTAGTGAATTACTCAAAACAAAAAACAGGGAAGCATTTGCTTCCCTGTTTTACCACCTGTTAAGTCCAATTCCGCCAAACCTGTTTCCAATACCTTTACTTTTCGGGAAACTGTTTGAGTTCCTTCTTTGACTTTTTATTTGAGTTCTGCAGCTTAAACATCTCTGAGGTTCATTCTGAAAACCTTTTTCTTTGAAGAAGTTCTGCTCACCTTCTGTGAATATAAATTCTGCATTACAACTTTTGCATACCAGTGTTTTATCCGCCATTTGATTTTGCCTCCTTTGAAATTAGGATATAACCGATTTTTGACTTAACTCCATAATTAGAAAGGAGGAACGTGTTCAAAAATAAATTAATCCTTTATTTTAATTATTATCCAATAAGGACTAATTTATACAAACTCAGGTGCAATATTTAATAAATAGTATTTAGTTATATGAATAGTTTAACATCATACTTTTCTTTAAGTTCATTAACTTTCTTGTAGTATTCTTCTTCCTGCTTTTTGCCCATTAATTCTGACTTGACCTTTTCTTCAGCTTCACTGAACGTTAAATCCATTGCCGCTCTTCTGCCTGTGAGCTTTATAATATGGTAACCAAACTGTGTTTTAACGGGAGCTTTAGTGATTTCACCCTTATTTAAGGAAAAGGCAGCGGTTTCAAATTCAGAAACCATTTTGCCCTTTGAGAAGAACCCAAGGTCACCGCCGCTAGCTTTTGAAGGACAGATAGAGTATTCTTTTGCAGCGTCTTCAAACTTTTTGCCTTCTTCTATTTCAGCTAAAATTTTATTGGCAGTGGTTTCATCCTGAACAAGAATATGACTGGCTTTAACTGATTCAGGTTCATTGAAGATTTCTTTATTTTCGTTGTAGAATTTCTTTGCTTCAATCTCATTGATTGTCACTGATTTGAGAAACTTGCTAAGTGCGTACTGTTTTAACAGATTCACTTTTACTTTTTCAACTTCTTGAAGGTAGTCCTGTTCCTTATCGAAGCCTTTATCGATTGCATCTAAATAAAACAGTTCCTGTTCTGCCAATTGAGCGATGAGTTGCTTTATACCTTCAGGGCTAGAGAATTGAGTAGCCACTTTTGGGTCAACATTTTGTAAAAAAAACTGTAAATCTTCTGAAGTAATTTCTCTGTTTCCAATTTTCGCAAATACCTTATTATCCATAACAGATTATCTCCTTTTAATAATATACAGTAATAATAACAGATTATAGCCGACATGTCCAACTAAAAGACATACGTTGAACCACATCTGAATACCACTGAAATACTATTTGACCGGTTAACATATAATTTGTTTATTTTTTATGGTGCAAAATTCACAATTTCTATAATTTATTTCAGGTTAATTGACGATATCATCATTAGTTAATATCACTATCCAGTGTTATGACTTTTTTCCATGTCTATAAGTCAAATTGTACAAATGGTTGTAAAATATATAATTCCAGTTATTATGAAGGGAGATATGTTATATGTCAGTAAAATCCTTTTTTGATTCTGTTTTTGGTCGCAGAAATCTGGCTAAATTAGTGCAGAAAGACCACAAGATTAAGTTGAAACACCATGAGTTTGATGAGTTTTTTGAGGCTCAGATACAGAGTATAGGGAGTGAGCAGATAAAAGTAGCCATAGATGATGTCTTTGAAAGAGATAAATTCTGCACTAACGATCATATAGTTGTGAGTTTTGTCAAATCAAATGAGGTATTCTGGGCAGATGGAGAGATACTCAATGTTAAGCATGGTTTATTTGTAGAAATGCTTTTGAAGCTGAAGGATGTTAAAAAACGTGAAAATATGAGAAAGAAGAGCCGGTATTTTGTCAGTCTTTCAGGGAGTATGAAAAATGAAGCGGAGGATGTTGGCAGAGCAGTGGTAGTAAGAGATTTGAGTTTTAGAGGGCTAAGGGTTGATTGCTCAAGTGAATTTGAAGTGGACAGCATAGTGTATATCAGTATAAACCTGAGCAAACACCAGAAATGCAGCTTTAAAGGCAGAGTTGTCAGAAGATGTGAGGTTGGAAAAGGATTTGAATATGGAATAGAAATCTGTAATATTATGAGGGAAAATAATATCGTCTTATATGATTACATAAATAAACTGGAGAATGCCGTCTGAGTATTATCGGATATAATTAATCTGATGCTTGATGGGGGTATTTATGGGTTTGTATTTAATAGCAGGTGTCAACTCCGATAAAGTAAAACAGGCATTGGAGAACAACGGTATTGCTGTTGTGAGGTCTGAAGAGTCTATTTCCGAGGCACTGAAGTTTTTAACAAATAATCACCTTGAATACCATTCTGTTCTGTTAACTGATCAAGGTGTGATTAGTGATTATCAGAATTTCGAAGAGATACTCAAAAGGTTTATGCTGGTGATTAATCCTGATTCGGAATTAAAGTTTCTGACAAAGGATCCTAATCTTGAGATGGTTTTTAAGCAGAATTTTGAGAGTGGCAGCAAATTTCAAGTATACTTTTCAGATCAGGTTAAAATACCAGTTACAACACTTATTGAATTCTGCAGGTCTAATAACAATGCTATAAAAGACAATGCACCGGTAACGCAAAGCATGGACAATACCGTATTGTTGAAGAAATCCTGGTCAATTTTTGACAAATTCAGGTCGAAACAGGCGGAGAACACAGGTGGCAGGAATGAAGAAAAAAACAAAGCAATGCCTGCTAAAAAAACTGGCAATGAGAAAACATTTCTGAACTTAAAGGATTGCAAAAAGGTGGTGGTTATTACCGGACATAGAGGTTCCGGAGTAACTGGAACATTAGCCAATATTGCATCGGTTGCAAGTACCAATAACCTCTCGGTAATGGTCGTAGATATGGACACTGTCTACAGAGGAATAAACCTGTATTTTCCTAAATTCGGTGACGAGGTTGAGATAAACCCTGAATTAAGCTATTCTCTCTTCCGCTGCCTTATGAAACCTGAGTCTTATGATGTGAATTCATGTAGGATAAATGAAAATTTGTCTGTAATAACCCTGTCATATTCTGCCACAAATAAGGACAGGCTTGCTGAGGCAATGGAGTATAAGCGGGTTTTGAGTCTTGTCAGTTTACTGAGGCAGAAATACAATCTGGTATTATTAGACCTGCCTCTGGAAATTATGAAATACATTTCCGACATAATAACCCAGGTTGACAGTATAGGTCTGTGTGTGAATAACAATCTGTATTCGGTTATAAATACCGTCAAGGATATTGAAGAAAATATGTGTAAAGATTTTTTGCTTTTTAGAACAAAGTGCAGGGTTATTGTCTCAAAATATAATGAGAATAACAGACACCACGGTAAAAGGTTTTCGCCCGATTATACGTGTGAACTGCTGAATGAAATTAGTGGTGTTACCAAGGGTGAATACCAAAATTGCGGTGTGATTCCTTATACAAGGGACTTTGATCTGCAGACAGGAAGCGGAGACAGGATTTGTAATACGAGCAGTGACTATAGGAATTACTATTTTGAACTTCTGAAAAATTTATTGTAAGTCAAAAGCTTTAAAGGAGGCTTCTATGGACATAACCAGTATTAAGAATATAAAACCGGCAAGCAATTTACCGAAGAAAATATTTGCGGTGCTTGTGAGTGTGAGTGTTGTGGTTGTTTCCTTTTTGTATTTAAATAGGGTGAATAACGATGCAAAAGAATTGGTGGAAATTGTAGTAGTAAAGTCTTCGGATGGAGTTCCGGCCAAAACACTTTTGACGGATAAGTTGGTTGGAAAAGGGACTATACTGAAAACAGATTTTAAAGAAGGTATGGTTACCTATGACAAAATAAGTGAGGTATTAAGCAAGTATTCAGCGTATTTTTTAAGGCATGATACGCCCTTGTATTATGATCAGTTGGTGAACACAAAGCCTGTGAGAAATGAATGGCTTTATAGTCTGTCTGATAAAACAGAAGTTTTGACTGTACCCTATGATTACGATAAATGTGGAGGAGATGTCCTCATGCCCGGAGACTATGTAAGAGTCAGAATTACAAAGGAGACTGATAAATATACTGCAATTTCGACAGATGCGGGACAGAATCCATACTATAGTGCAGGGACAGGTTCTGAAAAACAGATGATAACTGAAGTGCTTTTTGACCGGATTCTGGTTAAGGATATGCTCAATTCCAAAGGTCATTCGATCTATGAAGTTTATAAGGAAGTACTAAAACTCAGTGAAGAGGAAAGACAGGCGGCTATGACCAGTAAGGACTTTATGCAGAGCGTACTTGCCAAATCCCTGGTTTTTGAAGCTACTTCGGAACAGGTTGTTAAATATGCCGAGGCTAACTCAGATAGCTCTAAATTTACTTTTACCATACTAACCAGAGCCGGTAATGAAAATCTTATAGAACAATTGCCGACTATTGAAAAGGAGGTAGAGACATGGGTGAACAGCAACAGGAAAGAGTAGACGTCAAGGAACTCCTTGAGAAACTATCTCCCAGAGATAAAATATACAGCGAAATTGAAACCAATAAAATTATTGATAATGTTATAGCTTTTTGGCCTTCCGGGGATTCAACCGACAGTTCGATTCTTGTTGCAAACCTTGCAGCATCGATAGCAAAAAAAGGATGGAATGTCTGTATTATTGATTTTAAAGTGTTTTATCCGAATATATACAAGCTTTTGGATTGTGAAGCTGTGCCAAAAGGTAGGGGGCTTATAAAACTTTTAAGGAGTGACAGAGTGGATCACAGGGAAGAAATTACTGATACAAAGTATAAAAACCTGTTTCTTCTGTCACCAAGCCCAATGGATCTTATTGAAGAATATTTTGATTTTCAGTTTGAGGATATTGACAGGCTCCTTGATTCAGTAAAGGAAATGTTTGATCTCGTACTGATAGACGTACCCAACATTCCGCCTTTGGAATTCTGTGTGGGTGCAATAAAACAGTGCAATGTAGGGTTTTGTGTGTGGAGTGAAAGAATTGACTGCCCTCAGAATGCTCAAAGGTTTTTAAGTTATATAGGTTCTCTGGGGATAAGCTCGGCGAAAATCGCAAATGTTATTCTGAACAATATTCAGGGCTTTGAATATGATAAGCAAATAATTACGGAAATGGGTATGAAGTATATTGGAGAGTTTCCACAAATTCCAGCTGTCATCAACTACTCGCTTGAAGGACGGGTTTATTCTGTAGACAGCCTTGTGATAGACAGAAGATATCAAAGGTCAATGGAGCGATTGGTTGAGTTGCTGGCTAAGTAGCTCCCAAGTTTCCTTCCGATGTAAATTATTTCTGTTCAAGCTTTTTCGTTATTCAGAGTAGTAAATTATATTTTAGCCGTACCTTAGAGTATTTGCGGGAGGGATTGAGAAATGCTTACAAGAAGTGCTGTCAGCGAAATGCAAAAAAAAGCAAGATATATACATAAAGTCGAAAATATTCAAAACAAATTTACAATGATGACTTTTGAGGAAGCGTTAAAACAGTGTCAACAGTATATAAGTAAGGTTGCATCCAATTTCTACAGACGAATTGATGACCCAAAGAAGAAAAGAGAAATGACAGAGCGTTACATTATAGATTATGTGGAAACGCAAAAGCCTGATGTTGAAGGATATGAAAACCTTGGGGCGTTAAGGAATGCTCTTATAGATGAAATTACTCACTATGGTCCAATTACGGATGCAATGGAGGATCCTGAAATTGATGAAATCCGTGCAAACGGCCCGCAGCAGATTTTTGTTGAGAAATTCGGGAAAACTGATTCCTGGGACAAATGCTTTACTGATAGAGAGCATATGGAAAGAATTATTGCCAAGCTCATAGGCGTATCAAAAGTCAGGTTGACTCCGAGAACGCCTATGGTTAATGCCCGCACAATAGATGGATATAGGGTTAATGCCACACATGCAGACATTTCACCATATGGAAATCCGGCCTTTGTAATAAGAAAATTTAAGAAAGCTACAATGTCTCCTGATAAAATGATAAGGGACAAGTCTTTTTCGATAAACATGTTTAAATTGCTGTCCCTGATTCCGAGAGCGGACATGTCGTGGATGACGGTAGGGCCTACCGGGAGCGGTAAGACTACACTCAATGAAGTATTGATAAAGCAAATTGATCCATTAAGCAGGATTATCACAATAGAGAACCCTTCAGAGCTGAGGCTGCTGAGATATTTGAATAATGATCCCAATGAGAAGGTAATAAATGACGTATTGCAGTACGAGTCGGTACCGGAGGATGATGACAGTAGCCCGGCAACAATGGAAAATCTACTGATAAATGCGATGAGGCAGTCTCCACACTGGATAGGACCCGGTGAGCTAAGGTCTCCCGGAGAATTTGCAACTGCATTGCGTGCCGCCCAGACAGGACACTATTTTTTCACCACACTTCATGCAGAAGGTGATAAAGAAGCCATTTATAGATTTCTTACAGCTTATCTGATCCAATCGGATGAACCGGCGGAGCTGGCCCTTCGGAATATTTGCTCGGCAGTTAAATTTGTTGTTTTCCAGGAAAAACTGGCTGATGGAACCCGTAAGGTTACATCAATATCTGAAGTGTTGGGCTCAGAAGGACTTTCACCTGTTGTAAACCAGTTGTATGAATTTGAATGTCTGGATGTTGAAGATGATCCTCAAACAGGAAAGGTAAAGAGCATTTTGGGAAGGCATAGGAGGGTTGGGTGCATATCTGAGGCTCTTCAACAGAAAATGCTGAAATCAGGTATTAAACGCAGCAAGTTTGAATTCCTTACAAAACCTGTAGACCCTAATGAAGAGGAGGTTTACGATACTAATGGATTTGAATTTACTGTTTAGTCTTGTTTTGGGTTTCACTGTTCTTGCTGCAATGAATATTATTATGGATCTGAAAATGTTAAGTTATCTGAAGTATGCGGTTATCGGTCTTGTCAACGGACTTGCTGACCGCAATACAAGAGCATATGTTCAAAGAGTTAAAAGAAATAAGATTATCAAGCAAAAGGAGAGTATGATAACGAGGTATAACTCTTTAGTTGAAAGCCTCATTTTTGACTTTAACCTTCCACTTACGCTTGAAGGATTTAATTCACTTATAGGCATACTATTTGCTGTGATGGTTTTGCTGGTAGTATTTTTCCTTAAAAATATAACCCTTTCGGCCTTTGTTTCAGTATCACTGCTTGTAGGATTCATCACTTTCTTTACAATGCAGTCAAGACAGACTAAGTCGGCAAAAATAGAGTACATAATGGATGCAGAGGATATTCTATGTCCGCTGGCGCGGGAGGGTGTTCTGGTTGCAGTCAAGAAGGTGCTCGAATCGGGGGAATATCTTCATAAAAGTATAAGACCATATTTTGTACAATTCGTAGAGAACTATGAAAACCACGGGTATTCATTCAGACGGGCAATGGAAGTTCTCAACAAACAGTTGGGACCTAAATTTGATGGCTTTGCAAAAAAAGCTGTTATATTTGAATACAATGAGAGAAAGGGAATGGCGGATGTATTTCTTGACATTGTTGATGAGAATGCAGCATTAAGAGAAATTAATGCAAGAAAAGACAGGATTTTTAAGAAGATGAACTTTGATTTTCTAATGAAGACTTGCCTCATTTTGATATTTGTTATGTATAGTATGACAATTAAGGAGATGAGAGCCTTTTTACTGGACAATGACCTTGGGCGATTTCTGAATACATCGGCTGTTGTTGCAATTTGTCTGGGTTTTGCCAGATGTCAAGCTCTTCAGAGTGATATAGGCAAGTTTGGAGGGGATAGATAGTGGTTATCTTTGCAAAACTCTTAAGCCTTGCTGCAATTATATATATGGTAAGTATGTTTGTTTATCCTGTTTTCAGGCCCATGTCCGGTAAAAGGAAGAAGCGTTCAAGGGAATTTTTATCCGTTTCAAGGAAGCGGATGAAGACGGAAAAGTATTTATATTTTAAGGATATTATTTTAAGGCAATTGTCCAACAAACTGCTCTTAAGTGAAATTAAGCGTGAGCAACTGAATTTTATCATAAGCAGACTTGATTTGAAAATTACGCCTGAAGAGATAAGGCTTAGTCAGATTATATATTCTATGGTCGCCCTGTTGCTCTCAATGTTTGTTATAAAACTGATGCCGCTTCTAGGGTATATCTGTTTGATTTTTGTTGTTCTGGGTTGGTTGTATCCAATTGACGAGTTGGAAAAGAAAGTTGAACAGAAAAATAAAAATATTCTTAAAGACTTTCCTGCTTTTTACAGTATGGTTTATTATCAGTATGCGAGATCAATAAATATTTATCTGGCAGACGTTATTAAGGACTTTTTGCCCAATGCCAACTATGACATGGCAGATGAATTGGGAGTGCTTCTGGACAATATTGAATATGGTGAGGAATATGCTTTGAAACAGTTTAAAAAACGGGTTCCTCTAAGGCATATTATAAAGTTTTGCGACATTATGGAAACGAGACTTAAAGGCTATGACAACACTTCACAGATGGCTTATCTGAAAAATGAATTATATGATCTTCGAGTTGTAGCTTTAGAAGATGAACTGAATCATAGAAAGGGAAGCAATGAAAGAACTCAGTTTGTATTGATTGTTGTTCTGGTAATCTATATTTTGGTTTATTACTATTATCAGTTTATAGGTGCTATTAAGCTGTTCGGATAGTACGTATGATTATTTTATATATATAAAATATGGATTTGTTTATGTAAATGTGATATTATAGTAATATAGTTATTTTAATGAATGTTCTTAACTCTTATTTTAAGTCTATTCAGGCATATCCCGTTTTTCCAAAAAGTCCGCTGATTAAGCAATGTTGTTCATTGGATTCATTTGCAGAAATAATAATCTAGGAGGTCATTTTATGAAAAAAAGTGTTGGTATTCATTCTTTTGTGACCAGGCTTAAAGGCAACAACGGCGAATTTGGAGTGAAGCAAATTGCAGTAACGGTTGCGGTTGTCGTGCTTATTGGTGTAATTGTTCAGTTTATGACAGAGGGTTGGCTGACGGATAGAGTGGAGGACGTATGGGAGTGGTTGTGGGATTTAATTAAAGGTTTTATCTCGTAGTATATTAGATAACTTCATTGTAATATAAACATATAAAAGGATTTCACGGAAAAATATTGTTCCATTTATTATCGCAGCGGAACTTACTTTTGCTTTTTGACATTACGAGTTTATTTCTTTTCATAATGTTAAAAAGGCACTTCCTGTTTATGTGCTCCGCACGCTCCCAAAATATATTCCGTTACAGGGAATTATCTGAATGAAGCTTCCGCTGCGATATGTGTTGGGCTTCTTTACTATACCTGAATAATGTAATTAATTTCTTTTAACAAGGCATATAGTGATAAACAAGCTTCTTAAGGGAGGAGAAGATATAGATGGTTGGATTTGCTAAAGTTATACTGGTCGCAATTCTGGTGGTAACGTTGTTTGTTGTTTTTACAAACTTTGTATTATTCTTTCCATGGTATATGACTTTGGCATATGAGACATATAATCTTGCGTCTACGGCTGCAAACTATAATTATTTACCCTATGAGCAAAAAGAATTTGTTTTGGAGAATCTGAAAAGCAAGCCTGTTTTTAAAGAGAACCCCGATAAGATAAGAATATATTCGGATCATGAAGGGGAACATTCATATGAATATTACAGAGATATGGAAAGTTCTTTAAAACCATACGGACAGAGAGGAGAGACCTTCTATGTTGAAATTCAGGCAGCATATCCCTTTAAGATAAAAATTGCAGGTTCGGAACGTGAGATTGACTATGATGTGTCATTCCGCCTGCCGGTTACCGGCATCAGATACTACAAAGACTTGGAATAGTGGTGATAGTATGAAGGGCATTGCATATGCTATTTTGTTTGTGGTTGCGTCAACAGTAATTTTAGGGCCTTTAGTTGAGTGCTTTCAGCTTGTTGCGGAGAAACTGCGTTTGGATTCATCAATTAGCAATTGCGGGAAGCTTGCAGTTATGGTCTCCTCAGTAGATAATGAAGCAAGAGACCTGGAAAGGGAAATTGACCTTGAAAAGTTTATGAATAGTTTCAATGCTTCTTTTGAAAGCAGCCTGAACCTGAGCCTTATAGAGGAGAGCATCCATGATTTACCTGAAGAGAAAATTGGTACGGCATACTTTAAATCCAATGATGGAAGATACAATGACTTTACAGTGAATCTGACAATAAAAAAAGACAGATTGGATCTGTGTGAGGTTTTAGTTGTCTCGAAATATAAATTTAAGACAAAGCACCTGGTTTATGTTGAAGAACATGTTCAGGGGTTTGCCGATTTTAATCTTGAAAGAAAGTCTCAGTTTGTACTTGAAATTGCCAACTGATTGAATAAACTTAATACACCTGGTACTTATTAATAGAAATGAGAAGTGATGGGGATTGAATTTTATGGCACAATCTTTGAGAAATTCAACCAAAGATTGTGCTTTTATGCGTTTATTGGATATTTTTTGACTATAATCCTGTCAATTTGTTAAAAGATTATGCGTTAAGTATTTTAAAACATATAGAGTTTGTGGTAGAATATAGACATACTATTCTTAATGGGGGTTAGTTTGATGAAGAAAAGGGTAATAACAAGTATTTTGGCTATAGTTATGTTGTTGTCATTTACTGCATGTGAAAAAGAAGAACCAGCTACGCCGAATGCTACAATTGGAATATCAACGTCAAAACCGGCAAAAAACTCGGATAATCTGATCTATGGGAAATGGGCAGCAGATGCGGAAAATGGTCCTATGTTTGAATTTTCGACTGATGGACGTTATGTGTATTATACAGACAAAAATAACACTTCCGATAATTTTTATAAAGGTTCTGTTACAATTCTTTCGAGTGTAAAAGCAATAGCAGATTTGAAAATAACTACTCAGGAGTACCTTGATAAATATAATAATTATGCAGGTGGTTATTTTAATGTTTTCTCTGTAAAAATGAAATATGAAACATATCAGTCAGAAGGTGCTGATAAGAGTGATACACTGAACAAAGAGGAATCGTTAGATTATATGTTTATGCTCTCAGAAAATAGTGATGATAAGGCAACTATAATAAATTTGAAAGATTCTACTTCTACTGAATTAACGAGAGTAACGCAGTAGATGATGAAAACTAGGGGATAACGAAAAAATAACTTCCTATTCTCATATTTTGAAAACATTATTAAATCAAGTTTTTTCGTTATCCAGAGTAGGAACTTATATTTTAGTCATACCTATATAGTGAATTTGGTATATAATGAAATCGTGGTGTTCTTCATCACGATTTTTTATCTATTTTCTTAGCATTAGCTTGCGACAAATTAATTAAAATTCAGTCATTGACAGTATAAGCTAGAGAGTATCATCTTTTTATTTGCGACAAACAGTATAAATAATCTATTTAAATGTGTTCAATTATGTGGTAAAATTTCTATAGGGATAAGGAAACTGTTTTTTGTTTGAATATGCTTTAATATTTTTATTGAAAAAGAAATAGTTTAGTTAACAACAATAATTCGCAGTTAATATTTTGTATTTATAGTAACAATTCATGACAATTCACACAGAGCAGTTGTCTTAAATAGTTTTCTGTTTTAATCATGTTATCTTCCCTAAATGGCTTATAATTGAATTGCTATAAATAAAAAATAATTTGAACAGGAGGTGCCTGAAAGGGTAGAAGTCATTATTTCTGTTTTCGGATCTACATTTTAAGAGAGAATTAGGGGGTAAAGAAGTGAAAAAAAATTTGGTTCAATTGATAGTTTTGGCTCTATTGTTGACTTTGCTTTTGAACGGAGTAGTTCTTAGTACCGCAGATTCTGCCGGCACAACAATTCCATCAATTGCATGGTCAAAAGAAGTTGGTTCTGCACCATATGTTGACGGAGCTCCGATAGGTGGATTTGGTGCCGGTACCATCACATGGAAGTTCGATGGAAGTTTTACAAAGGGAAGACTTGATATTGGGAGCAATAATTTGTCGATAGATTCCGATTGCGCTTTCTATATGTATCAAAAGCCTTCAGGTCAATCGGTATCAATGAAGAAGCTTGATGGTAATTCTATTGGAGCTGGACAGGCTAAATATTATTCGCTTTTTCCAAAATCATGGGTTGACTACAACGGAAGCAGTTTTTATTGTAAAGCAAAAGTTACTCAGTTTAGTCCTATAATTCCTGGCAATTATGAAACAACAAGCTATCCGGTAGGCATATACAAATGGGAGATTACAAATCCCGGTTCGAGCAGTTGCGACGTGGCTATAATGTTGTCATGGAGAAATGAATTCGGTGGAAGTTTTGCCGAAGGTAAGACCACCGGAAATAGCAAGGGTATTATACTCAGAAGAAATGGAACAGCTGATGCTACAATGGAAAATCAGGGTGAGTTTTCGCTGGCTGTAGAGCAGAAGGATGGAGTTGAAGTTACATATGCCTCTTCATCAGGAGCAAGTAGCCTCGTATCTGACTTTGGAACTGACGGCTTTTTAGGAGACACTGTAGGCTCAAATAGCAATGGTGGAGTCGCTTTTAAAGCAACTCTTGCACCAGGTCAGACAATATCTGTGCCACTTGTTTTGTCATGGGATATTCCAATATCTCAGGCAGGAAGCGGAAGCAAATGGTACAAAAAATATACCAGGTTTTACGGAAGATCGGGATTAAATTCCTGGAATATTGCACAGGATGCAATAAAAAATTATTCAAGCTGGGAGGCTGCTATAGATAGTTGGCAAAACAGCGTAATAAACGATCCAAAGTACCCTGATTGGCTCAAAACTACAATGTTCAATGAATTGTATTACTATTTTACTGGAGGAACATACTGGGAGGCAGGAGCCGCATCAGGACAGAAGGATAATCCAGATGAAGACATGTTCACTCATCTTGAATGTTATGAATACGATTTTTATGGGACTTCCGATGTACGTTTCTATGGTTCGTGGCCGCTCATATTATTGTGGCCTGATATTGACAAGCAAGCTGTAAGGCAGTTTGCCGACAGTGTATATAATACAAGGAGCGATAGACCTGCTCCAATAGGCACAACAGCTCATGATATAGGTAATGCCGGGAATGTATTTGAAACATGGAATGCTTATGTATACAGGGATTCAACCAATTGGAAGGATTTGAACTCAAAGCTCGTACTTATGGTTTACAGAGACTGGGTTCTGACGGGAAAAACCGATACTGAATTTCTGAAATATTGCTGGATTCCCGTACAAAAGGCGATGGACAAGGTAAAAAGTCAGGATACAGATGGTGATTATCTTCCGAACAGTAGTGGTATAGACCAGACTTATGACGATATGTCACTGCAAGGAAATACCGCATACTGTGGTGGACTGTTTGTTGCCGCATGTGACGCAGCAAAAGAGATTGCGCTTGCAATGGGGGATAGCACCAAAGCAGCCCAATACAAGGACTGGTATGAAAAGAGTAGGGAAAATTATATCGCAAAACTTTGGAATGGTTCCTACTTCAAAATCGACACCGGAAGTTATGACACAAGCAGAATTATGAGCGATCAGCTCTGTGGAGATTGGTATGCAAAAGCATGCGGATTACAGGGAATTGTTCCTGATGAGTACGTAAAAAAGACATATATGAAAATTTATGAATATAACAATCAAAAGTTTGACAATGGTTTGCACGGTTTTGTTAATGTTATGAAGGCTGACGGAAGTCTTGACAGGTCTCATAAACAAATGTCGGAAGCGTGGGTTGGAACAACATGGGGTGTTATTGCAGGTATGATTCAGGAAGGACTTGAGAAAGAAGCTGTTCAGGTGGGTAGCAATCTTTCAAATACCATCTGGAATACAAATGCGTTGTGGTTTAGAACTCCTGAGGCCTGGCAGCAGGGAGTGAATGAAGTGAGAGCACCTTATTATATGAGAGCAAACTGTATCTGGGCTGTAAAGCATGCTTATGATCTTGTGTATGGACCATCACCGTCTCCGACACCGACAAAGCCGGAAGTTGTCTATGGTGATGTCGATAACAGCGGTTCAGTAAATTCAATAGATTTTGGCTATATGAAACAGCACTTGCTTGGAATAATTAAAGTGTTTCCGGACAATAATGGTCTGAAAGCCGCAGATGTTGACGGAAACGGCAGTTTTAATTCAATAGATTTCGGATACATGAAACAATACCTGCTAGGTATTATCAAAGAGTTCCCGGCACAGAAGAAATAATGTTATTTACATAATTGGATGGAAAAGTATGGAGATAAAGTTAAATAGTTGAGGAGGCGGTGTATGCATATACCGCTTCTTTTTTTTCTTGGAGTATAGGAAATTGAAAATCTCATAATGTGTAAAATAATGTAAATACGTGAAGGATAAACTTAGTACAGTATTCAAAAAACAAAAGTCTTTCAGAAGTTACAAAAGTTTGATATAATATTAAACATGTTGATTGAATATTAATAATATGGAACATGAAAGACTGGACTTATAGCATGGTCTGCATGATACCAGAGTGGGTAAAATCAGATTGGAACTATTTTGGGGGAGCTTTTGTTATCGTTTCAATAAGTGACAAAGTTATAGACGTTATTAAGGACGATATTGATGAAATTCCTGAATATATCTGTTCTTCAGACTTAGCTGTATTTAATCCAAGACATTTTGTAGAGGCGGAAAACCAGTTTGATCTCTATCATTTTGTTATTCCTAAAGTTGAAGTTCCCAGCTTTTTCGCAGATAAAAAAGAGATAAAAATAACAAAAGGAACAATACTGCCAACAAATCCAGGTCAAAAACTGAGAGTGTCACCGATAAATGAAAAATATAACAAATCTAGTGATGTGAAATTTACCTGTTTGTTTATTAAACCCAATAAACTTCAGGAGATATCCAAAGCAGAGTTTAATAAAAATGAAATATCATTTTATAACAATTTGTCCTATTTAAGTGATAATATATTGACACTGATATCAAAGTTTGAAATGGAACATAGGAATAGGCAGTTCGGATGTAAGTTTATACTGGAATGCCTTTCCACTGAGATTGTAATTAACCTGATTAGAGAATTGAAGAGTAATGTGCGGGATATATCCGGAGTCCGCAAATACTCGGCAAGGAATGAGATTAATACTGCCATAGACTATCTTTGGGAGAACACAAATATGGAGTTTTCACTGAATAATCTGTCTAGCATAGTTAATTTAAGTCCATACTACTTTATCAGGCTGTTTAAGGACTTTACAGGCAAAACTCCTTATGAGTATTACATGGATATCAAAATTAGTAAGGCTTTGGAATGTATGAAAACAAAAAAGTACTCAATTACCGAGATATATTTTATTCTTGGGTTTTTAAGTCACAGCCACTTTACGTCGATCTTCAAAAAAAGGGTCGGTAAAACACCCTCCGAATACATAAAGTCTATCAGGTGATACCCCGCAGCGGAAACGGTAATCAAAGAAGTAATAACGTTTGAGCAAACAGCAAAACAGTATCCTTAAAAAGTTTCTTTCAAAAACAAGCTTTTTAGAGAAGAATTGTATAAACCATGGCAATAACTTGACAATCAAAAGGCAATAATGTGATATCGCGGTCAAAGTCTTATATTGTATAATCTCCTTGTAAAATTTTATACGAAGGGAGATTAATTATGTCAAAAAAAATGATATTTACATTAGTAATAACTATTGCACTTTCCTTCACATTAGGTGCAATTGTCAATGCCGACGGAGGACTTACAAGACTGACGGAGGTATATCTGAATAATGATATTAGTGTAGTAATAAACGGAACACTTTTTAATGCCAAGGATCCTCAGGATGGTTCTGTATATGTTCCCTTAACATATAAAGGCCGTACCTATTTACCCTTAAGGGCAGTTGCCGAGGCTGTGGGACTTCCTGTGGATTATGATGATGCCACAAAAACAGCATATCTAGGAACAAAACCCAATACAATTGGAGGCACTGTACAGGAGGTATACATAAATGCCACGCCGGAATATGGAGGTGCAGCAGACAGATATGTGACAAAGAAGATTAATGCAGAGAAATTGACTACATCCACAGGTAAAATCTTCGAGTTTGGCTATTGTGGTGACACTGGTCGCTTTATGCAAAGTACATTCCAGTGTGATTTCAAATATAAGAGATTAAAATTTACACTTTATAGTGCCTGGGATCAAGAAGAGTTGGATACAGGTTATGCAAAGGAAGATACTCCACTAAAATTGCATATACAAGATGAGCATGGAACATATATTAAAAAAATTGATGATATAAAGCATGGGACAGAAATAGAGTTTGATATTGATTGTATTGACTACAAATCTCTCACAGTTTATTGCACAGGCGGTGGAACCATTATCGGAGAACCAAAGTTAGTAAAATAGAACTGTAGGAGTCTGGAAGGGTACCTTTGATTAAGGAAGGTGCCCTTTGTTTTAAACAAAAGTAACTAATGGGGGTATATCAATGCTTACTAAGAAGACCTCTTTTGTGCCAGCAATAATCCTGATGATTATATTGCTTATTTGAAATGAGGTGGCGGTCAAAGCTATCTCATTTTAAGTGTGCAAATTTATATTCTTTTGAATACAACTTTAGATGTTACAAATAACTAAAGCAATGATGTAGAAATACATAAAATACGATATAATATATATTAATAATTGACTCAAAACCTGAAGTGCTGTATTTGATGAAAATATTGAACCAAGGGGGTTAAAATATTGGTTGATTACTTGAAAAAACATGAGAAGTTTGTAAAAGAGGCATTAGAGAAGGAGTTGGATGTAAACTGGAATTGGCTTAGAGACTATCACAAAACTCAGATAGGGTATTTGCAACATGAGAGATTGATACATCTGATGGTTACATTGGCTTTTGCCCTGTTTTTCATAGTAACAATCTTATTTGCCGTATGCTTTGAAAAGATTATAATATTGCTCGTTAGCTTGTTTGTTTTTATTCTGCTGGTTCCATACATAGCCCATTATTTCAAACTGGAAAACGGTGTCCAGAGATGGTATGGATTATATGACCGGATTGATGAGAAATGTAGAAAAATGACAATTGCAGAAGAGTGACAATTCCTTCTAAGTAGCCGTATCGTTTATAAAAGCAAGAGTTTGTGAGTTGAGCCATAAAACTCCTCTTGACACATTTGGTAGCTATATTGAACGCGATAATGATTTTATATCGTGCTTCGATGTAAAATCATTTTAACGATTTATATAGTGATTTAATCGCTTGGGTTGAGTATTTTGCGCACCCTTTTTATATCGCAATCATTAGCCGGCGGGGTATCAAAAAGCTTGTAATCAATTCCAAGCTCTTTCCATTTATACTCGCCGATTTTGTGAAAGGGAAGCAGTTCGATATTTTCAATGTTTGAAAGCTCTGTGATAAATTTATTCAGTTTTTTTACATCCGGTTCATAATCAGTAAGTCCCGGAACAACAACATATCTGAGCCATACAGGTATTTTTCTGCTGTCAAGGTGCCTGGCGAATTTAAGTACATCCCTATTACTGCAGCCGGTCAGAGTTTTATGCTTCTGGTCATCTATATGTTTTATATCCAGCAAAACGAGGTCAGTGTAGTCTAAAAGTGCATTGACCGCAGCTGAGTTACTGTCAACAAACCCATTGGTATCAATAGCGGTATGAATGCCTTCCTCCTTGCACAGCTTAAAGAGTTCTGTGATAAATTCAGCTTGAAGGAGAGGTTCGCCACCTGATACTGTAACACCGCCACCTGAATTTTTGAAGTAGGGGACATACCTTCTGATTCTGTCAAACACTTCTAAAGCAGAGTATAATGACCCGCTGTCGGTACTCCAGGTATCCGGATTGTGGCAATAAAGGCAACGGAAAGGACAGCCCTGCATAAAGATTACAAACCTTATACCAGGACCGTCAACCGTACCGAATGATTCAAATGAATGTATTCTGCCTTTAGTAGTCATAATATCACCTTTACATTGCATTATGGAAGGTTCTGGCTATAACCTCAAGCTGCTGCTGCCGGGTCAGCCTTATAAAATTGACGGCATAGCCGGAGACTCTGATAGTGAGTTGAGGATAGTTGTAAGGGTCTTCCATTGCTTTTTCCAGTACTACTCTTTCAAAGACATTTATATTGACATGGTGTCCGCCTTGCACGAAGTATCCATCTAAAAGAGCTACCAGGTTGTTCATTCTGGAGCTTGTATCTCTTCCAAGCGAGCGGGGTACAAGGGTCAAAGTCAAAGAAACTCCATCCATACAGTGCTCGTAAGGGATTTTGGCTAAAGAGTTCAGCGCAGCCAAAGCACCCATCTTATCTCTGCCATGCATTGGGTTGGCTCCCGGTGCAAAGGGTTCACCCTTCTTTCTGCCGTCAGGTGTTGAACCGGTCTTTTTGCCATAAACAACATTTGAGGTAATGGTAAGTAGTGAGAGCGTGTGTACGGCATTTCTATAAGTTTCATTTTCTTTGAGATCATTATAAAAGTCTCTGACTACTTCTACAGCGATACTGTCAACTCTGTCATCATCGTTACCGAACTGAGGATAGTCGCCCTTTATTTCGAAATCGGTAATCAGTCCTCTTTCGTCTCTTATTGCCTTTACATAGGTATACTTTATAGCACTCAAAGAATCCACCAATACTGATAAGCCGGCAATGCCAAAGGCCATAAGCCTGTTGACCTCGGTGTCATGGAGAGCCATCATAAGCCTTTCGTAGGCATATTTATCGTGCATGTAGTGTATTATATTCATAGTATTTACATAAAGGCCGGTCAGCCATTTTTGCATTTCCTTGAATCTGCTTATTACTTTGTTGTAATCAAGATATTCGTCTGTGTAAGGCTCAAACACAGGCCCTACCTGTTCACCTGATACTTCATCTTTTCCTCCGTTTAAGGCAAGCAGTAAAAGCTTCGGAAGATTGCAGCGTGCTCCAAAGTATTGCATGTCTTTTCCGATACGCATTGCAGATACACAGCATGAAATGCCGTAGTCATCGTGAAAATGAGGTTTCATGATATCATCATTTTCATATTGAATGGCACTGGTAACCATTGAAACTTTTGCACAGAACCTTTTAAACCCGATGGGCAGCTTCTGCGACCACAGTATTGTTATATTAGGCTCTGGAGAAGGTCCTAAATTAAACAGTGTCTGCAGCAAACGGAAGGAGGTTTTTGTCACCATGTGTCTTCCGTCTTCACACATGCCTCCTATAGATTCAGTAATCCATACGGGATCCCCGGCGAAAAGCTCATTATATTCAGGAGTTCTTAAGTGGCGTATAAAGCGCAACTTGATAATAAACTGGTCAATAAGTTCCTGTGCCTCAACCTCGGTAAGTATGCCTGTGTTTATATCTCTTTCAATATAAATGTCAAGAAAAGTGCTGACTCTTCCAAGGGAATTAGCCGCTCCGTTTGTTTCCTTCATGGCTGCGAGGAAAGCCAAGTAAGTCCATTGAACAGCTTCCTGTGCATTTTCAGCAGGCCTTGACACGTCAAAACCATATGTTTTTGCCATTTCAACAAGCTCATTTAATGAATTAATCTGCTCTGTTACTTCTTCCCTTAATCTGATAGTTTCTTCATTCATACTCTTATTGATAAGGCCGTTTAAATCTTTTTTCTTCTCTTCAATAAGCTTATTTACCCCATAAAGCGCAACACGTCTATAATCTCCGATTATTCTTCCGCGTCCGTATGCATCGGGAAGACCTGTGATGACGCCGGATTTTCTTGCTTTTCTCATTTCAGGGGTGTAGGCACTAAAGACACCCTCGTTATGAGTTTTACGATACTTCTCGAATATATCCTCAATTTTCGGAGATAATTTGTAATTATATTTTTCACAAGCTTGTTTGGCCATCCTGATTCCACCGTAGGGGAGAATAGCTCTCTTTAGCGGTTTATCCGTCTGAAGACCCTTGATGACTTCGTACTTCTCATCGATGTAGCCCGGGGCATGACTGGTAATGCCGGATACTGTTCTGGTATCTACATTTAACACACCATCTTTAAGGCGTTCATCACTGAGAAGCTTTTTACATTTAGTCCATAATTTTTTTGTTTTTATGCTTGAATCCACAAGGAACTCTTCGGTACCATCATAAGGTGTGTAATTGTTTACAATAAAATCCCGTACATCGATGTTATTTTCCCAGTTTCCAGGTACAAACCCGTTCCAAGCTTTTTGATCCATATTTAAAACCTCCTTCAGGCTGGGTCTGGCCTCGAATGAAAAAAGTATACTACGAGGCATTGCTACATGTTTATAAATTCGGTTTGCATGAAGATGTAGGTGTTATAGATGAAAAACTCTAAAACTAAGGATGTTTTTCATCTGAATTAGATAACGTTAAGGTGCTATATAGATTAAACTTTATTGTTCGTTATCTATACTTATTCTTACCCCAATCAAATCAATAAAAACAAAAACCGCCTGAGTACTTTTAGCTACCCAGGCGGTCGGTAAAATTAAGAATCATACTCCCTGTGGTAAAATCCACTTCCGCCAGTTATATGATTCGCTTTAACGAAAAAATTTATGTGAAGGCTTTGACGACCTTCTACAATTAGTATAGTGATTGTTTTTTAATTTGTCAACAAAAAATCCTGTCCAGTTGGGATGTATATTTTTCTTCACTAAAAAAATTAGCTATGGCTTGATACCATAGCTAACCTTTATTAATCAAACGATTATTTCTTTGCAAGAACTTTCTTTAACTTAGTAAATCTAGGAAGTCCATCTTCCAATACAGGTTTTGATTCACCCTGGATTAATGGAAGAGCATAGTTGATGAAGTCTTGTGTCAAGCCGTTTCCTTCTTTGTTAATCCATTCTCTTGGAATCTTCTTTTCTGTATTTGCAACATCAGTAAGGTTGATGAGCTTGGTATTGCATTTGTATACAGGACCCTCAGCTCTTTCAAACGCTACCATGTAATCAGTCTTACCTTCAACAGCATGTTTAACAGCCATCTGTCCAGCCATGTAAGATTCGTTAACGTCTGTCAATGAACCGACGTGAGCAGCACATCTTTGAAGTAAGCTGAACTCAATTCCTCTGACTTTGGTTCCAAGCTTTTCTTTAGCAATGTTTGCAAGTATTGATGCAGCACCGCCAAGTTGAGCATGACCAAAGGAATCTTTAGCAAGATTTGAGCCCATTTCAGCGATATATCTGCCTTGTTCGTCTTTACAGCCTTCAGAAACAGCAACTATAACTTTGCCGTTTTCTTTATATACCTTGCTTGTATCTTCGAGGAATTTTTCAATGCTGAAAGGAAGTTCAGGCAAATAGATCAAATCCGGTCCATTTCCTTTGTGTGCAGCTAATGCCGCAGCAGCAGTGAGCCAGCCGGCATTTCTGCCCATAACTTCAAGAACTGTAACCATTCCGGTATCATAAACTCTTGCATCGTGGTAAACTTCCATAGTTGAAGTAGCTATGTATTTAGCAGCGCTACCATAACCCGGACAGTGGTCCGTACCCCAAAGGTCATTGTCTATAGTCTTGGGAACACCCATAACTCTACATTCATAGCCAACCTTCTGCATGTATTTGCTTACTTTGTTGCAAGTATCCATTGAATCATTTCCACCATTGTAGAAGAAATATCTGATGTTGTATTTTTTGAATACTTCTAAAAGTCTCTTGTAATCTGTCTCATCGTCATCAGCGCTCTTAAGTTTGTATCTGACTGAACCTAAAGCAGAAGATGGTGTAGTCTTCATTAAATCCAATTCATATGGATCTTCCTTACTCATGTCATAGAATTGTTCATCTAAAACACCCTTAATTCCATGTGCTGCTCCATAAACAGCTGTTATGCAATCCTGCTTCAAAGCTTCCTGAATAACTCCGGCAGCACTGGCGTTAATAACTGATGTAGGGCCACCTGACTGGCCGAACATACATGCTCCTTCCAAACGGCTCATAATATAACAACCTCCTTGAAATATATAAATAAGTTATCGATTAGACCAACATATATTGTTGCCCATATGTCCCGCAAAATACATTCTGCATGGTCAAAACAAAATCAAATAAAAATATAACATAATTTAGCCTGAAATGCAATTATCCTTGACAAAATATTATCAATTATTTTCAATAAGTCCTTGATTTTCAATAATAATCTGATAAAATTATAATGATAAAAATTTATGAACAGTGGTTATAATAACTAATATATCAATATGAGGAGTGGGAAATATGCCATTAGTAACAAGTAAAGAAATGTTTAAGAAGGCCTATGAAGGCGGATATGCAATTGGTGCGTTCAATGTTAACAACATGGAAATAGTTCAGGGAATAACTGAAGCTGCAAAGGAAGTTAATGCTCCTTTAATCCTTCAGGTTTCAGCTGGAGCAAGAAAGTATGCAAATCATACATACTTAATGAAACTTATCGAAGCTGCAATAATAGAAACAGGCCTTCCAATCTGTGTTCACCTTGACCATGGTGATACATTTGAACTTTGTAAATCCTGTATAGACGGTGGATTTACATCAGTTATGATAGACGGTTCACATCATTCTTTCGAGGATAACATCAAATTGACAAAACAGGTTGTTGATTATGCTCATGACAAAGGTGTTACAGTTGAAGGTGAGCTTGGCAGACTTGCGGGTATAGAAGATGCAGTAAATGTATCCGATGCAGATGCAGCATTTACAGATCCTGATCAGGTTCAGGAATTTGTTGAAAAGACAGGAGTTGACTCTTTGGCAATAGCAATTGGTACCAGCCATGGAGCATTCAAATTCAAAGGCGAAGCAAAACTTAGATTTGACATATTGGAAGAAGTTCAGAAGAGACTTCCGGGTTTCCCTATCGTATTACACGGTGCATCATCAGTTATGCCTGAATATGTTGAAATGATCAACAAATTTGGCGGTAACATGCCTGGAGCAAAGGGTGTTCCTGAAGAAATGTTAAGACAGGCTGCTAAAATGGCAGTTTGTAAGATAAACATTGACTCAGACTTAAGACTTGCTTTAACAGGAAGTATCAGAAAATACTTTGCAGAAAATCCTTCACACTTTGATCCAAGACAGTATCTTTCACCAGCAAGAGCTGCTATCAAAGAAGTTGTTAAGCATAAGCTTATCAATGTATTGGGTTGTGACGGTAAAGCTTAATATTTATTATATAATGAAAGGTGAGGGGAACCTCACCTTTTGCTGTATAGATAGGAGTACGTCTTATGGAAAACAATGATTCTATCAATAATGAAAAACAGAATAATGAAGAACAGAATAAAAACAATCAACAGGATAACAATGGAAAACAAAGCAAAATAGATTACAAGGAAATATTCAGTTGGGTAAAATATATAGGTTCGGCAATATTAATTGCTTTGTTTCTGACCAACTTTGTAATTATAAATGCCTATATACCATCGGGGTCTATGGAAAACACAATTATGACAAAAGACAGAGTTATTGCCAGCAGGCTTCATTACCTTTTCTCAGAACCAGAGAGAGGTGACATTATAGTCTTTAAATTTCCCGATGATGAAAAGACAAACTTTGTTAAGAGAGTTATAGGCTTGCCCGGGGAAACTGTTGAAATAAAAGAAGGTATTGTGTATATAGACGGCGTAAAGCTGGAAGAGCCCTATTTGAAGGAAACACCAAGGGTTGAGGATAACGGACCCTATGTGGTTCCGGAAGACAGCTATTTTATGTTGGGAGATAATCGTAATGATTCAGCTGATTCAAGGGCTTGGAGGACGACAAACTATGTTCATAAGAGCAAGATATTAGGCAAGGTTGCCTTTAAATATTTCCCAGGACTTAAATGGTTGTGGTGATCAATATTAAAGACTTCACCGATAGTCAGGTGAAGTCTTTAATATTAAGTGAATTGTGGTGAATTTATTTTTTTGTATGCTTACATTTTCATTAAAACATGAAGTGTATTTGTTTATGTAATCAGAAGTAATTATGACGTATGACTGTAAAAGTTAAAGAGATGTAATGCAATAATTTTTTGCCTCTTATTCAGTTCTAATTAAGCTATTTTAACTTCCTTTCAAATTCACTTGGGTATAAACAGATGATTTAAAGTTAATAATACCTTTTGAGGTGTTTTGTATGTCAAAAAAAGTAGGAATACCCAGAGCACTATTTTATTATCAATACTTTCCACTTTGGAATACCTTTTTTGAAGAGCTAGGAGCGGAGGTTGTGGTTTCGGGAAATACTTCAAAAAAGATTATCGATAATGGATCAAAAACTTGTGTAGATGAAGCATGCCTTCCAATTAAAATATTTTATGGACACGTAATCGATATTAAAGACAAAGTGGACTTTCTGTTTATTCCCAGATTTACCAGTGTGTCAACAAGAGAATATATCTGCCCAAAATTCGGAGGTCTTCCTGATATGGTTAGGAATACTTTTAAGGATTTGCCGGAAGTAATCGATGCCGAAATAGATTTATGGAAAAAAGGGAGTAATCCCTATATTTCTGCTTTTGAGGTAGGATGCTACTTTACTGATGACAGGAGAAAGATCCGGGAGGCATATAGGAAAGCAATTGATGCATTCAGGGAGTACAGGGCTAAGGTTAAGGAAGGTATACTTCCGGATGATATATTATTTAAAAAGCTCAGCCTCATAAAAAAGAATGATGGGCCAAGGTTGAATATTGCAGTAATAGGGCACAGCTATAATATTTATGATGACTATGTAAACATGAACATGGCAAAAAAGCTAAGAAACAACGGTGTCAATATAATAACAATAGATATGGTGGATAGCAGAATTATAAAAGAAAAGTCAAAAACCTTATCTAAAAAGATGTTTTGGAATTATGGAACAAGAGCTATGGGAAGTACTTTGCACTTTTTAGACAGAAAGGATATAGATGGAATTATTTACCTTATGAGCTTTGGATGTGGTATTGATTCATTTGTAGGAGACCTTGTTGAAAGAAATGTTAGAAGAAAAAGAGATTTACCTTTTATTGTTTTAACTATTGATGAACATTCAGGAGAAGCAGGTATGGATACAAGAATTGAGGCATTTATAGATATGATCAGATGGAGGAATAAAGGTGAAAGTAACATTTCCGCACATGGGTAATACGTACATTTCAGTTAAGGCACTTCTGGATGATCTTGGAGTAGAGTGTGTGATACCGCCTTTCAACAACAAGAAAACTTTGGAGATAGGTACCAAGTATGCACCGGAAATGGCTTGCCTGCCGCTGAAAATTAATATCGGCAACTATATTGAAGCTTATAGACAGGGTGCAGACACCATACTTATTACAGGTGGCAGAGGGCCTTGCAGATTTGGGTATTACTGTGAGATGAGCAAAGAGATACTTGCAGACACGGATTATAGTATGGACATTATTACGCTGGACAGTCCGGACGGAAATATTAGGGAGTTATTTAGGAGAATCAAAAGGCTTGCAGGTGGTTTTAATATTTACAAGATTATCAAGGTTTTAAGAAGTACAACAATTGTTTCCAAAAGAGTTGATGAACTTGAAAAGCTGACCTTCAAAATAAGACCTAGAGAACTAAAAAAGGGTTCAACGGATAAGGTTTACAAGTCCTTTCAAAATAAAGTTAAAAGTACGAAGGGTTCTTCAGAGATTTTAAACCTGATAAAAGAAACGAAAGAGCAGTTGCTTAAGATAGAGATTGACACGGAATTTGTTCCGTTAAAGGTTGGAATAGTTGGGGAGATTTATACAACAATAGATTCATTTACAAACTTCTATGTTGAATCAATACTTGGAAACATGGGGATTGAGGTGGACAGGTCTGTTACAGTAAGCGGGTGGATAATTGAGCATATGTTGAAAAATATATTGCCTGTCAGTAAAGAACATAGCTATAAGGAAGCAGCCGAGCCATATTTAAAAAGGATGATAGGCGGACACGCACAGGAGACAATTGGAAATGCAGTGCTATACGCTAAGAAAGGGTATGATGGAGTCATACAGGTGTATCCTCTAACGTGCATGCCTGAAATTGTAGCCGAAAGTATACTGCCTTCTGTTGAAAAGGATTTTGATATGCCTGTTCTGACCTTGATTATTGATGAATTAACAGGTGAAGCAGGCTACCTGACAAGAATAGAAGCATTTGTCGATTTGCTTATCAAAAGAAAGGAGAGAATGGAATTTGGGAAAAACATCGTTCTATCTGGGGGTTGACGTAGGTTCAGTCAGCACAAATCTGGTTATTATAAATGGAGAAAATGAAGTAGTGGAGAAACTGTACTTAAGGACAAGTGGACAGCCTATAAATGCATTAAGAACAGGAATGAAGAAGCTGGCAGATAAGTTCGGTTCAAATACGGTTATTCGGGGAGTTGGTACTACCGGAAGCGGAAGACAGCTTGCCAGTGTTATCATAGGGGCAGATATAGTAAAAAATGAGATAACAACACATGCTGTTGCGGCTCAAATGCTGGTTCCGGATGTAAAGACAATTCTTGAAATCGGTGGACAGGATTCTAAAATTATAATACTTAAAAACGGGGTTATATATGATTTCGCAATGAACACAGTTTGTGCAGCCGGTACAGGTTCATTCTTAGACAGGCAGGCTGCAAGACTTGAAATTGCAATTGAGAATTTTGGTGCATATGCATTAAGATCAAGCACTCCGGTGAGAATAGCCGGGAGATGTGCTGTATTTGCGGAGTCGGATATGATTCACAAGCAGCAGACAGGTCATAGTACTGAAGATATAATTAATGGCTTGTGTGAAGCTCTTGTCAGAAATTATCTTAATAATCTTGCTAAAGGGAAGAATCTGGAAGATACTATTGTATTTCAGGGTGGAGTGGCTGCAAATGTTGGAATTGTGGCAGCCTTTGAAAGGGCCATTGGCAAGAAAATTGTAATTCCCAAGTACCACGATGTTATGGGCGCATATGGAGCAGCTCTTATTGCAAAAGAGAAAATGGAAAAGGGATCAAATGTTACCAACTTTTACGGATTTGGGACAGCCGAGAATGAATATAAGGCCAGAAGTATTGAGTGCAATGATTGCTCTAATTTATGCGAAGTTATTGAGATTACATCAAATGATGAGGTACTTGCGCGGTGGGGTGATAGGTGCGGAAAGTGGTCGGCACTTAAGAAGGATAAAGAGATCGTCGGATAAGGTATAGTTGGTGAAACCAGCTATGGCTTTGGGCTATAGCTGGTTTTTTAAAACACCTTGTTAATCACCGTTTACTATTGAATCATAAAAATTTGTGTAATCGTTACGTTGTTCAGAAAGAAATCCTATTGCTGATCTCGGATGTTGGTTTAACTGTCCTGTAAGCATGTATGGAATGTCAAATCCCCAGCTTACATTACTTCTGAGTGCAGGAATATGTCTTTCTATACACTCCAATATGGGTCTCAAATGATATTTTGGGTTTTTCAAGAAGCCCAGAATCAATTCCATTGGGCAATTACCAGCACCACGTCCGAGTCCCGCTATAGTTGCATCCACAAAACTTGTTCCAAGTATTATAGCTTCAATAGTATTGGCATATGCCAATTGCTGATTGTTATGGGCGTGTATCCCGATCTTTTTACCTGCATCCTGGGCATACTTAAGGTATTTAGCGGTCAGCTTGTGGATGTCCTCTGAATATAGCGAGCCAAAGCTGTCAACAACATAAATGACTTCAACTTCAGTGCTGGAGAGAATTTCTAATGCCTCATCCAAATCGCTTTCCTTAAGCTGTGATACTGCCATAATGTTTATGGTGGTTTCATAACCTTTATCGTGGGCATCTTTTATCATATCAATTGCTGTAGGTATTTGGTGAACATAGGTTGCAACTCTTACCATGTCAATTACGCTTTGATTTTTTGGGATTATGTCTTCATGGTAATCAGTACGTTCGGCATCTGCCATGACAGACAGTTTCAATGTTGAAGGATTTTCTCCAACTATTCTTCGGATATCTTCCTCTTCACAGAATTTCCAGATGCCAAACTCGCTTTTTGCAGCAATTTTTTTAGAAGCCTTATATCCCATTTCCATATAGTCAACACCGGCTTCAATGCAAGCTTGATATACTGCTTTTACAAATTCGTTTTCAAAACCGAATTTGTTTATAAGTCCGCCATCCCTGATAGTACAATCCAATACTTTTACATCAGGTCTAAACGTCATCCAAGTTCCCTTTTTTGAAATTACTTTATTTGTTGTTTCCATCTGCTTCATTTAATACACCCTTTCGAATTTGTTGTTGCTCGCAGAGCTACTGCTTATAGCATTATGAGCCTGTTTGCTCATAGTAAAAGGAATAAGCTGAGCTTTTCCCTGAAGAATTTAGTACCATCACCCCTTTAAGAATTACTCTGCTGGCAGAATTAATAAATCCCTGCTGTTGATTCGTATATGAACCGGGATAATACACTTAAGACCTTTGCTTTGGATAAAATTCCACAACAAAAAGTCCACCAGAATAATAACTCTGACCAATTAATTGATTTTTGATTATATTATTGGTTTGTATTGATGGAAACGGAGAACAACATAAAAGAATGTATTTGAAAAGATTACATGACTTTATATCTACCGCTCCTACCATACTACCGTTCTACAATTTTTATTTTAACAGAAGAAGTGGAAATATAAAATACTTTTTTGAAAATTTATCAAATAGTTCATAGAAGTTTAGGAAAAATTATAATAGAATAAATTTAAATATTTTCATCACAGAATCTTTATCTAAATGCTTTTATAAGTAAAAAATCTTAATGTTATAAGGAGCTGAATAGAGTAGCAATGAAAAGCTATTTTGTTGATTTGCATGTTCACATTGGAAGGTCATCCTCAGGTAATGAAATTAAAAAAGCCACTGCAAACAATCTTACATTTGAAAACATTGCCTATGACTCCTACTATAGGAAAGGTATAGATGTTATAGGTGTTGTTGATGCCATATCACCATATGTTCTTGAAGATATAGACCTGTTGATTGATAAAGGTGAGCTTGTAGAGATAAAAGGTGGGGGAATGGAATACAGGAAAGGTCAGCTTTTACTGCTCGGTGTTGAGATAGAAACCCATGAAAAAAAAGGATGCAGTGCACATTCGTTATGCTTTTTTCCAACGTTGAAGTCAATTAAAGATTTCTCCGCTGATATGTGCAAGCATATAAAAAATATATATCTATGTTCGTCCATGAGCAGGCTTACCGGACAAGAATTATTTAATATTGTGGAAAATAATGGAGGCATTTTTATACCTGCCCATGTGTTTACACCACACAAGAGTTTTTACGGAAATTGCTGTGATAGCTTGCTTGAGGTCTTCAATCCGGATTCCTTTGAAAAAATAGCTGCAATTGAACTCGGATTGAGTGCGGATTCAATGATGGCAAGCCAGCTCAGTGAGCTTGATGGAAAAGCATTCATCAGTAATTCGGATGCACATTCTCTAATTAAGATGGGAAGAGAGTACAATATTTTCAATATGGAGTTTCCAAGTTTCATTGAGGTAGTTAAAGCACTTAAAGGCGCTGAAGGGAGAGGGATAAAAGCAAACTATGGTCTCGATCCCAGGCTTGGGAAATATCATAGAACTTATTGCCTGGTCTGTGACAAAGTTCTTGAAGGCGAGCCGCCGGTATTGAAATGTCCGGTTTCGCAGAGCCATGGCGTGGTTGTGGGGGTAAAGGACAGGTTACAGATTATCAGGGATAGGAGTGAACCGAAGATGGGGGCAAGAGCACCGTATAATTATCAGATACCGTTAGAGTTTCTTCCGGGGGTTGGACCTAAAACTATTGACAAGCTGATAAATCATTTCGGGAGTGAAATGAAGATTATACATGAGGCAGGTTTTGAAGAATTGGCTCAGGTTGTCAAGGAAGAGATTGCAGTGAATATAATCCGCTCAAGGGAGGGAAAGTTGTCTATAGAAGTTGGAGGAGGGGGGATTTACGGAAAAATCGAGAAATAGGGTTTGTAAGAGTAATAAAGACACATAGAAAATAAAGTAAGCAAACCAACAAAAGCAATATCGCAGCGAAAGCTACAACCAATGTAGTAATTTCGCTGCGATAATCAAAGGTACCATTTCTCTTAAAAAGTGCCTTATAAAGCTTTAAACAGGTCTTGACTGATGTAAAGTCAGTGTTGTGTTGGTGGCTGAATAAACAAGTCCATATTTACCGTAGTTTTCTTAGAATCTCAATAGTGTCCGGATCGAGTTGGTCTATTCGTGAAGGCCCTTTGGAATTCTTTAATTTGAAGTTTTCCATCATGCTGGTAAGCATGTCTGCCTGGCTGGATAATTCTTCGCTTGCAGCCGCACCTTCCTGTGAGGTTGCAGAGTTTGTTTGTACCACCTGTGAGACCTGCATAATAGTATGATTAATTTGAGAGATTGAAGAAGCCTGCTCATTTGAAAGCACCGAAATTTCTTTCATCAGGACTGTTGCTTTAGCGATTTCTTCAGATATCTTATTTAATGCTGTGGCAGTTTCATTAGCGATATTGGTTCCGATTTCTACTTTGCTTATAGAACCTTCAATCAAGGAAGTTGTTTCTTTTGCAGCCATTGCACTTCTTGCTGCAAGATTTCTGACCTCCTCTGCCACTACCGCAAATCCTTTGCCATACTGTCCTGCCCTTGCGGCCTCTACGGCAGCATTCAATGCAAGTATATTTGTCTGAAATGCAATATCATCGATTACTTTTATTATTTTTGATATATTTTCCGAAGAATCGTTTATATCCTTTATTGCATTGAGCATCTCTTTCATCCTATTGTTGCCAAGTTTTGCGCTGTCGCTTCCTATAACTGCCAGATTTGCAGCTTCATTTGCTTTGATTGCATTTGTTTTTGTCTTTTCTGCAATTTCGTTTATAGATGTATTCAACTCTACGATAGCGCTTGATTGTTCGGTTGCTCCCTGAGCCAAAGCCTGGCTGGAATCAGCAATTTGTCTTGCACCGCTGGATACCTGTTCTGCTGAGATGATGATATTTCCAAGAACGTCATTAAGTGAGTTGATTATCATAATAAGAGAGTTTTTTATACCAATGAAGTCGCCAATATACTCGCCCTTGATATCTATTGCAAAATTACCTTCCGACAATTGGCAAAGGCAATAGTCTATATCCTTTATGTACCCGGAAATCAATGTGATTGTCTCGTTAAGAGCATTCTTAATTATTGCATGGTCACCCTTATAATCTCCTGTTATGCTGACATTCAGATTACCCTTTGATACTTCACCAAGCACGGATTGTGCCTCTAGAATCGGAGTGACGGCTGCATCAAGGGTGTTGTTTATGCCATTGATGATTTTTTTGTATTCTCCATCAAAGTTGTCAGTGTTTCCACGTTCTTTTAAGTTACCTTCCAGCGCACATGCAGTCAATTTTTCCGTCTCACTTGACAGATTTTTGAGAGTATCTGTTACAAGTATCATGCTCTTTGAGAGAATATCCTTGTCTGAACGTACCTGAATATTTAAGTTCAGATCCCCTTTTGAGATTTTTTCAGCTGCATAAGCCTGTTCCTTTGTGCTCTGAATAATTTTGTTAAAACTATTCATCAAGGTACCTATTTCATCCTTTGAATCGCTATTTATATTCACATCAACATCGCCTAAAACCAATTTTTCAGATACCTCTACCAATTTATAAATAGGTTTTTCAATAAGATATTTCGTAATAATAATGCTGGACATTATAAACAGAAGTCCAAAAAACATTATTATGAGCCAGAATTTAGTCGCTAGTGAGTTGATAGCACCAAACAGTTCTTCCTTTGGTACTGCCATTCCGATACTCCATTCTGTACGGTTTATTGGAGCATATGACACAAAGAATAATTCACCTTCACTTTCATATTCGCTGTGGCCGGTTTCTCTGCTTATCATTGCCTTGTGAATCTCTGTTATGTTTTTAAGTGTTTCGTCTTCTTTTAACGCTTCAAAGCTGTTATAAGCATTTTTTACATATTCGGGATTGGGATGAGCAATAGTTGTTCCTTCCTTGTTAATAATAAATGTATGGCCGTTTTCTCCTAACTTTATTCCAGAAACCATATCACTTAATGTATTATAATCAATGGTAGCTGATAATACGCCAGTTACCTTTCCCTGGCTGTCTTTGATAGGTGATGCCAATACCATAACCATTTTGTTATCAAATTTGCTCAGCAGTGGTTCGCTTACGTTGCTATTACCTGCTAAAGCTTTTTTAAAATAATCTCTTTCAGATAGGTTTGAGGTATTGCCGTCTGTAGAAAGTGCGTCTCCGTTTATATCTATGAGATTAAGTCTTAAATATCCCAGTCGTTGAACTTCGCTCAAAAGTGATGTATACATGTTTTCCCAATTCATAGTTTTGACTTCCTGTCGCGCAGCTATTGCCTCAATATTGGAGATATGAACGCTAAGGGTTTTTTCAACAAGGTCGGTAGCGTTTTTTGTGTTACTTAATGAGAATAAATTAATATTTTCTTCGAGAGCTTTGTTTACCTGGCTATTTATATAGAGACCAAGCGATCCAAAGCTGGCGAAAATCAAAACAGTAAGACAGATAGTTATCTTTATTCCTATCTTCATTTTCTTGAATAAGTTCATAATATACCTCCTTTAAAAATGGGTATTTGAAAAAGTGTGTCATATTAATATCGGAATTTATTTGTATAATATAAAGGGAATATAAGTGAAATGGTATGAATATATATACAACTTTGAAAAATTCTAATAATAAAATCACAGCACAATATTTTCATGTGCTGGCAAATGTGAAATATTACATCTTGTAAAAAAAGTGTATTTCCTGAGATGCAAGAATGAGATAGACTTATATGGCAGAGTTCAATATTGTCTTAATATCATCGATGGTACCCTGTCTGGGATTTGTATAAGAACAGATATCTTTTAAGGAATTTTGGGAAATTTCTTCAATATCCTCTTCTAAAAGTCCCATCTGATTTAAATTACCTGGGATTTGAAGGTCTTGACGTAAATTATTTAATGCTTCAATAATTTTATCAACAGCATTAGTTTTATTCTTAAACTTAATACCTATTACGTTACAGATTCTCTCTATTCTATCTTCTGGTATTGAAACAGCATTAAAATCAAAAACGTATGGAAGCAGCGCAGCATTATAATTACCATGATTCTGATTATAGAAGCCCCCCAATTGGTGCGCTATTGAATGCACATAACCTAAACCGGCTGAATTAAAGGCCATACCGGCCATTGCACCTGCGTACATCATTTGTTCGCGTGCTTCAAGGTCATTTCCATTTTCGTATGCTCTTCGAAGATACTTAAAAACTAATTCTAAAGCTTGAAAAGCCAGCGAATCCGTTATTGGAGAAGCTTCAGTTGCACAAATGGCTTCTAATGCATGTGAAGCCACATCTATTCCTGAACTTGCAGTTACTTCTTTTGGCATGCTCATCATAAATATTGGATCGTTGACAGAAATATATGGTGTTGTCATAGGGGATGTGATTACCATTTTAACTTTTCTGCTTTCATCTGTTATTATAGAAGTCATGGTTAATTCCGCTCCGGATCCAGAAGTGGTATTTATTGCTATTTGGGGTAGAGCTGCTTTAGGGACTTTGTTATACCCCTCATAATCTATTATTGATCCACTGTTTGCAGCTACTGTTGCTATTGCTTTTGCACAGTCGTGGTTTGTCCCGCCACCAATAGATATTATCAGCTTGTAATCACGCTTTAAAACATTGATTCCCTTATCAAAATATGCTAATCCATCTTCAACGAATGAAACAGTGGGGTTAGGGTGCTTAATTCCATCAAAGACATCGTAAGTTATAAACAGGCTTTTTAAAATTTTTTCAATATTTTCAACATACCCTAGTTTTATCATATTTATATCAGTAACAATCAAAGCCTTACTGAGCTTCCAGTCCAGTAACTCATTTGGTAAATCCTTTATTGCACCAACTCCGATCAGGTTGGTTTTTGGTAAAATAAAATTGTGTGTGTTTTCCATAACACGCTCCTCCAAATAAACATAAATTACTCCTATTATTTCACAATCAAGTTCCGAATATTTGTACCAGTATTTGTTATGCTTGCATCTACCTTTATATTAACTGGTATCTCAGGAAAAATCTCATCCCATTCCTTTTCATATTTCTGGTTCCATAATTTTGGATACTTTCTATAAAACTCAAACCCAAAACCAAATATATCTGATTGTAATTCCTTTTGCCCCTTTTTTAATGCTGCTTCTATATCGCCTGTAATTGATTTTGAAAGCTTATCTTTCAGTTGGCTTAGGTCCTTGTTATCCAAAAAGTCGGTATAGTTGAAGGCATAGTATTTTCTCAAACTGCAAGTAACTTTTAAATCTATATCTATTGACACATTGCCATTAATAAGCTTAACTTTTATCTTACTTTTGGTATTTGTAACACGAAAATAGGCTTCGTCACTTATGGCTCCGCTAACTGATCCAGTAAATTTATATGCATTGATTTTTTTACCGGTAATCCATCCCAATCCCAAACTCTGTTTCTGATCAAGCCAGCCGACCAAACTACTGCCCTTGAAAGCTGCTAAACCGGAAACCATAAGCTTCCCTTCCTTTTGTACATTTGCTTTTATACTATCAATAGTGCCACCTTTAACATCAAGCTCTTTAACTGTGGTGACGGCACAAGGACCTACAGCTTCTATGCCGCTTATGGAAAGCATTTCCATGAATTTTTGGATGGTGACAGGGAAAGATGCTCCGTTTGATGACACTGTTTCCAGTAATCTGCTCAAGGTATTGCCTGAAATCTCATTATGAGAAGAATCAATAGTGCCTAAAACATTTTCAGCTTTACCAGGTGTAAATACGACATAAGAAGAAGCTCTAATGGCAGGTGACCTGTCATGGATTTCCATCATTGGCAGTAGAACGTTTTTTGCTGCATCCTCACCTATTACTAATATTTTAGAATATCCGTAGAAAAAGTTTTTGTCCACCACCTGCTGCAGTTTTGCCAAAGCACCAAATAAGGTGGTGTCAGCGGCAGAATGGACAAGACCATTGTTTTTCGATTGCTCTTGACTTCCACTACCGTTACTTGGTTTTGAAGTCGGTATGAACTGTAAAGATAAAACAATATTATTTGTTTGTTTATCAAAATCTATACCGATTGCAATAATCTGAGCGAGATCGTTATATTCAACGTAATCCCAACAGCCAGTCATTGGAGCTAATAGTAATAAAATACACAATACTAATGCAAGTATTCTTCCAATCATTTAGCGACACTTCCAGTCCGGTTTCTTCTGATTTTCACACTTATTGATGCAAGAATAAGAACGAGTATTGAGAAGGGCAATAAGATGTAACGCCCGAGAAATACTGCAAAAAAATATGATTTTGTATAAGAATTAAGTAAAATAGCTGTAATAAAAATAGCTAAAGCAGTAAATGCCAACTGAAGATGTGGCCTTTTTTCACCAAAGATTCTTTTTAGGGAAGTCCACGAGCAGTACATGCATATGATAATTTTACCCAAAGCAATAAATTGATATGTTCCGATTACTAAGATTTCAAGTCCATAGATATAAGTACCTACAGATATAAGTCTTGCGGCATTAACACCACCGAAGGCTATACGTTTTGCTATTTCAGGACTCATCATAGCTATAATGATCAAAATTGCAAGCGAAAACACTACAGCAGATGAAATTATGCCGCTTATTACCCAACTCCGATGCTTAAATGGATCAGGAATGTTGGAGACTATTACCATAAGGAAAAGCAGCAGTTCCGATGAAGCACTGGTCATAAATATAAGTCCACTTATAAGCCTCGGAAGTGATGTATCGAAGATTGGAATTATATATTTTATGTTAATCATTTTGGGAAAGGCGAAAACAAAGCATGAAAAATAATTGATCAAACCAATAACAGTAAGAACTTCAATAAGCTTGCATATTGTGGTGATATCGCTGTATAAAATTAAAAAAACAATTAAAATCATGATAAACATAAATACTGGTGCAGGAGTATTTTGAAAAACGAATACCCTGAGCATTTCTGCGAACATGTTGATATGTGTAGCTGAAATGCAAACGTTTAATGTAATGAATATTATACATAATAAGCAGTTTGGAAGTTTGCCAATGCCCTGTTTTATTGTATCAAAAATAGTACCTTCAGGATTAAATTTACTTATATACATAAGCCATAGTGCAAAAGGGATAATGGCTAATATGCCTGCAAAAGAAGCAAGCCATGATGCTCTGTTTGTATCGTTAGAAATCCAGGTATGGATGTAAACAATATTTCCGATTATACCTAAAAATGTGGAGAAGAATATCTGTTCTCGTGTTAATTTTTGTTTTTTTATCATATACCATTACCTATTCCTATTTTAATTTTTGAAACCTTTATCGCTGGTTCTTATTAATGTTTTCTCTGAGTAATATATTTGGTTGTTTCCTGCTAGTCTTAAGAGGGGCTCGTATGAAAGTATCTTTCATAGCTCCCAGGTCAAAGGGTACTAGTGGATACAGGTAAGGCATACCGAAGGAACGCAGTGATACCAGATGCCAGATCACAAGCGTTAATCCGTTTAAAAAGCCAAACATTCCGAAGGTACCGGAAAAAAGAATCAGAAGATAGTTTATGAGCCTTGCCGGATAAATTATTGTGGTACTGGAGATGGCAAAAGACGATATTGCCGTTACAGCTATTACTATAATAACCGAAGCGCTTACATAGCCAGCTGTAACAGCCGCCTGTCCAAGAACTACAGCTGCCAATGTACCTATAAAGTATCCCACTGACCCTGGAAGTCTTAATGATGCTTCACGTATAATTGTAATTGCAAGGGAGAGCATTAACACCTCTACAATAGATGGAAATGGAACACCATCCTTTCCGGTTGCTATATTTATGGCAAGTGGCGCAGGAACTATAGCTTGGTTATATGTTACAAATGACAGATATAATGACGAAATAGAAGTAGACAGTAAAAAAGAAAATATTCTTGTTAATCTCAAAAAAGAAGAAACATAAACATTTTCGGAGTAATCATCCATTGTTTTAAAATTGTCCCAAAAAAACATAGGAGCTATGAGTGCAAAAGGACTGTTGTTGCATAAAATAGCGGTATACCCCTCCGAAAGTCTTTTTGCAACCAAATCCGGACGCTGCGTTTGCTTATATTTCGGAAATATGGAAAGTGGTTTTTCAACTATAAGCTCTGCCAGATTACCTATACCATCAATGGATTCAACATTAATTTTTTCAATACGTTTCCTGACTTCGTTGACGACCTTTGGATTTGACTTGTTTTTCAGCCAAAGCAATTTTATTTTAGTATGGGACAAACTGCAAACCATAAATTCTTCAAAATGCAGATCGGGAGTAGGGAGCCTCCTGATAATCAAGCTGCAGTTTGTTTCAATATCTTCGATAAATGAATCTTGCGAAGCCAGAACAGTGGATTCGTTGTTAGGGAACTCTACCGCTCTGTTTTGGAGGGTTCGAGAGCCAATAACAATGGCTTCCTTAGAATTCTGTAAAAAAACAACGGTATGCCCGGTAAGTAAATAGTCCATCACTTGCTTGATTTCGCCGGTTTTTTTTATATCAGGTATTTGTATAAACTTTGATTGTATTAATGTAGATATTTGCTGTTGATCAAATACGGTATCAATTTTACTTTCAATCAAAGGTTTTACTATATGACTGCTTATTAAATTTTTGTCTACAAGGCTTTGTATGTAAGCAATACCAATCTGAGCTGTTTTTTCAAAGATATCATATTTAGTAAAAGCCAGACCAATACCATTTCCGAGAATACTGACCAAAAGGGCGTGATTCTCATCTATTGTAGGGAATATTGCACCGTTTTGAGCTTCAGAAGGTGTTTTTGAAGGACTATTCATATTAGAGTTTTTTTTAAATTTACGAAGGTTTTTATCTGTTAGCTTCATGGCACGCTTTTCGTATTTTTTCACTTTGATACTCCTCATAACTGAAATTATATATAGCTTGTGTAGAAGCCAAAATATTATTCATATAACGGGTTTTTCCAGTGAATTAAAAAAAGGTATCGTACAGCAATCTTTAATTGCAGTACAATACCCCTTTTTGTATTATTAATTGTATTTTATACTATCCATCTGATTAATGCCATATCAAAAGGATTGAGCAAGTCCGGATGATGAGGTATTACCCTGAAGGTATAACCATATTCTCCACCTTCGAACAGTTTAACAATTGCAGCGTAACTGTAAGTACCATCAGAAGTTTTTTCTTCAAGGTTCATATCAAGGATTTCAGGATTTTCTATGCTGTTATTTTTACCTATGTTTCCATAATAAACCTGGACTTTCACGCTTGAAGGATCTACACTTCCTAGATAGACAGAAGCATTGATTTTTATATTTTCACCGGATATAAAATTCTTTTCCTTAAGGTGATTGGATGATTTATCAGCTAGTATCTGAACCTGTGGCCAGAATTTCTCAACCTGAGATTTCCATTCCGACAGATTGACAGAATGCTTGTAGTTACTTGATATAATTTTATTAACCCTGTCCATTGAGGTGACATAGTACTTATTAGTATAATCCTGAACCATTCTATGAGTACTGAACAGGCCACTGTTTGTTTTTATTGATTCCTTCATAACCTCAACCCATTTTACAGGAACTCCGTTTTCGTTTCTGTCGAAGAAAAGGGGGAGGATATGCTTCTCAAGGGTACTGTAGATAGATTCACTATCGGCATTATCCTGATAATGCTCATTGTCATAGAATGTGTCATCACCTATGGACCAACCGTTTTTACCATTGTATCCTTCGCACCACCAGCCATCTAAAACACTGAAGTTTATGATGCCGTTTATACATACTTTCTGGCCACTTGTTCCACTGGCTTCAAGAGGTCTCCTCGGATTATTGAGCCAGATATCAACTCCCTGAACCATGTTTCTTGCAAGGGTCATATTATAGTTTTCAACTAATATAACTTTACCTACAAATCCCTGCTGCTTTGCAATGTCATTAATATGCTTGATAATCTCGTGGGCAGGACCATCAGCAGGATGTGCCTTACCGGCGAAAATAATCTGCATTGGTTTGTTAGGGTCGTTAAGCAATCTTTGAATACGAGCCAAATCCCTGAATATGAGATTAGCCCTTTTGTAAGTAGCAAACCTTCTTGCAAAACCTATGGTCAATGCATTCGAATCAAGCAGGGTATCTACCTGCCTGATACTTTCAATAGACTCACCATTGGCAGCTCTTTGTTCTTTTAACTTTTCCCTTATAAACCCTATCATTTTTGTTTTCAGGACACAGTGAGTTTTCCATAACTCTTCATCCGGTATTTTATCTACGCTTTCCCAGACTTTGTTATCATATAGCTTTTCCTTCCAGTCTTTATCCAGGTACTTGTCATACAGGAATTTAATACTGGGGGATAACCATGTAAGTGTATGAATACCGTTTGTAATATGTCCTATAGGCACTTCATCTTCGGGTATTCCCGGCCACACATTTTTGAAAATATTGCGGGACACTGCGCCGTGTAGTTCACTAACTCCATTCTTTTGTCCTGCAAGAGTTAATGCAAGCACTGTCATATTAAAGTTCTGATGATCACCGATTTTCAGACCCAGATCTAAAAATTCATGTCTGCTGATACCAAGGGAAGGCCAATAGTTGCCAAAGTATCTGTCAATCATCTCAAGAGGGAATACGTCATTTCCCGCAGGAACAGGCGTGTGTGTGGTAAATATGAGAGATGAAGATACTACTTCCTTCGCATGGTTGAACGGTAGTTTTTTATCCTGTACAAGCCTTCTAATAAGTTCGAGACCTAAAAATGATGAGTGACCCTCATTCATATGGAACACGGTAGCTTTTACATTTAATGCATCCAGTACCCGTGCCCCACCGATCCCAAGGAAGATTTCCTGCTGTATTCTTGTTTCCTGATCGCCGCCGTACAATCTTGCTGTCAGACTCCTGTCGTGAGGGCTGTTTTGTTCAACATCAGTATCAATTAAGTACAAATTCACACGTCCAACTTTGACCTGCCAGACTTTGGCATAGACGACTCTTCCGGGCAATTCAACACTTATTTGAATTTGCTCACCTTTATGGTTCAAAGCAGGTTTTACCGGAAGGTTGGATATATTCAAATCATTAAATATAGTTTCTTGCCAGCCTTCACTGTTTATATGCTGGCTGAAATAACCCTGCTTATAGAACAGACCAATGGCAGTAAAGGGAATACCGAGATCGCTGGCTGATTTACAGTGGTCTCCAGACAATACTCCAAGACCTCCGGAATATACCGGTAAGACCTCATTAAGGCCGTACTCAGCAGAAAAATATGCGACCATATGGTCTTTCTTATCAGGATAAGTTCTGCTGAACCATGTATCAGTCTCTTCCATGTAGGAGTTATAACTATTAACTACATTTTTATATCTTTCCATGTAATCCTGGTCGTGAACCTTGTCTTCGAGTTTCTTCTGACTTACTTCCTTCAGAAACCTTACAGGATTCTTATTGAGTTTTTCCCAAAGGGCAAGGTCGATTTCTCTATATAAGTCAATTGCATCAGAATTCCAAGACCACCATAGATTATAGGCAATGTCCCTTAACTTTGATAATTCATCAGGTATTACTGCTGTTACGGTTATTTTTCCAAATAGATACATAGGATCCCTCCATTTGATTATATGCTATATTATTATCCAATTTTAAATAATAAATAACATAAATATTTTATTACGTTCGTACTGAAAAAATAGCTATAAATTTAAATTACTTGAACACGAACTACTTTAAGTATGTGAAACACTATAGAAATTAATTTATTTTGGATAAGATTACCTAGATTCATATCCAAAATAATAACACAAATTTTATTCTTTTGGTAGAGTTTTTTTAAAAAAAATTTAATTTATTAATATTTTCTTGTTATATATTATGGTGAACCCTGTGTATTTGCCCTATATAAGCTGAATTCATTTCTTTCGTATTTTATTTTTATAATATAAAAGCATCTTTTCATGCCTCCACAAATATAATACCTATAGTTGGCAATTAGTTTAAAAGTTATACATTATAAATAAAATTTCATGAAAGAAATATGTTTTTATTAAAATTGACTATATTTTCCTTGAAAAATTTTTACATTAATTATTTTATTTCAGGAGAATTTGGAGCAGATAAATAGAAAATGCATTTTTATTTTTCAAAGGCTAGTGTTTTTTAACACTACTAAATTCAAGTCTATCATAATGTTAAAATGCACTTCATATGTCTGTGGCACGCATGCTCTAGAAATAAATTCTGTTACGGGGCACTTCGAATTTATTATGTAAAAAGCACTAGCTTTTACTTTTGAAAATTCGGATATACTATAGATGAACTATTTCAAAAATATTTTTTAACGAAGTTGTTCATTTATAATGCTTTAAAGACTTGGAGGTGAGCTATGTGAAAGAAAATAAAAAGAAGAAGAAACCTTGGGATGACAACCTGCCTAAGAATAAGGAGTATATAATGCAGTTTTATAAAAAGAGTGAGGATGAAATAAAAAGGCAGTCAGGAGAGGGAAAAATTAAGTGAAGCGATAAATCAGATTTTTACGATTTTTATGTTTACCAAATTATTTCTATACTAAAATTATGTATTTTGAAGAAAATATAGCTATGATTAAAAGATTTTTAATTTATGGACTTGCAGGATGGAGCATGGAAATATTTTGGACAGGGTTGCATTCGCTGCTAACAGGAGATCTGACCTTGCAAGGATATACAAACCTTTGGATGTTTCTTATATATGGATGCGCTGTGTTTTTAGAACCCATTAATGATATATTGAGCAGGTGGAGGTGGCAGTTTAGAGGGCTTTTATGGATTGTAATAATATGGGGAATTGAATACACAAGCGGACTAATTCTGTATAGCGTATTGGGTGTTTATCCATGGTACTACTCAGGGCCGTTTGCTATTGACAATCTCGTGAGAATAGACTTTGCTCCTGCCTGGTTTGCAGCCGGATTGATATTTGAACGTTTGCATAAAGCTTTGGATGCTATGGAAATTGCATAATAAGGTTTCGTGGTTATATAAGGCAATAATAAAAATTAGTTATGGTTAGGTCTGCCTGCCATAGCTAATTTTCTTTGAGGGATTCTTGAGCAAATAGTAAGAGAAGGAAGCAGGGATGAATTCTCCGGAACTTAACTTTTTAGTTATACTACCTTGAGGTTTATACAAAAAGCAGATATAATAGTTTTATACCCATACCGAGTATAGGAGGAATAATGGTGGGAAACAATAGTATAGACGACGAATGCTATGATTCTAAAGAAGATATTCTTAAGCGATTAAGAAGGATTGAGGGGCAAATAAAGGGAATACATAAAATGATAAACGAGGATAAACAGTGTGTGGATATCCTTACTCAGGTAGCCGCGGTAAGAGCTGCTATAAATAAAGTTGGAGGTATAATACTTCAAAGGCACTCAAAGACTTGCCTTCAAAACGCTTTAGAGAGTGAAAATAGTAAAGAGGTTGTAAGCGAACTTGTTGATACGATACAAAAATTCTTAAAATTTGTAGATTGATGTTTTTCTGTATCAAGTATGGGTAAAAATATTGTAAACTATTTATTGCATTGTTTCTTGATATGATTGAGCGTTAATAGATGTAAAATAAATACTTATTTAGGAGGATGAACTATGGCAACAGAAAAGGTTACTGTTATTACAAAAAATAATTTTGAAGAAGAAGTATTGAAATCTGATAAGACGGTTTTGGTTGACTTCTGGGCACCGTGGTGCGGGCCTTGCAGAGCAGTAGGACCAATAGTTGATGAGCTTGCGAGCGAATATGATGGTAGAGCGAAAGTATCAAAGCTTAATGTTGATGATGAAGGAGAGATAGCTGCTAAATTCAGAGTTATGAGCATACCCACACTTATGATATTTAAGAATGGGGATGTGGTGGAAAAAGTTATTGGTGCGAGATCAAAGTCTGAATTAGCATCGCTTATTGATAAGCATATATAGGAGTGAAGGAAAAATCAGGTGATCGGACAGTTAGTTCACTGTCATATGTATAATTGAACTGTAGATAAGCCATACAAATAATTGTGTGGTTTTTTTATTTGTAGAAACATGTCGGAATTTTTTTGTAAGAATTACTATGTTTTTTTTTATAAAAAAGAGGATTTTGAAAAATAGTATTGAATATAAAGTATGATAAGTATATAAGTAATTATTATGTTTTAGAATAAATAGGAGGAACCAAAAATGGCAGGAGAAAAAAGGTTTGGAACGTCGCTTTTTGGTTTTAAACAGTCAGACGTTAATTCTTACATTGAAAAGATACTAAGGGAATTTGATGATAAACTCAAAGAGAAAGAAAGCGAAATAACAGAATTGAAAAACCAATGTAGGGAATTTAGAATCAAATATGAGGATGTAGCTCGAAAGACTAATCAGGTTAGTGAAGACCGGGCTAAGATTGCCGAAGTCTTAATAAAGGCTCAGGAAAAAGCTGAGACAATATTGGATGAAGCAAGGAATCAATCACAAGAAGAAAGAAAGAAGCTTTCCGAATTAACAGAAAAAGAAAAAGAAAAACTTGTTGATATAAAACAAGACATCAAGATCTTAAAGCAGGATGTCACGAAAGTTTTGAAAAAGTATGAAGAAGAGCTCGGTAAGGTACTTGAGACTGTTGAAGAAACGACGGCTACTTTTAATGATGTGGCTAAATTAGAAAAATCAGAAGTTGTAGATGAAGCTACAGATATTCTTGACGAGATTATGGAAGAGTTTACAAATAAGGCGGCTTCAACCTCTGAAGAACAATGAAATAAAAGCAAATTAGGAAAGTTTAAATACCCTATTGAAAAATAGTGTTTTATTTAGTATAATTATTTTTAATATTTATAGCTGAAAAACGATGATAGGGGAAGAGTACATATTGGATTTTTTTAGAGAGCCGGCGTCAGGTGAAAGACGGTAAATGATAATATGGAATGCAGCCCTTTAGTTTCACCTTGAGAAATAGTATCCACTTTTAGTGGTTCGAAAATAGAGGTTGACGTTTCCTTACGTTACAAAGGATCAGTATTAGAAGTATAACAGCGACTGATATTGAATTTGAGGAGAACACTTTTACAGTGTTAATTAGGGTGGTAACGCGGATTACTTCTTCGTCCCTTTCGAGGGATGAAGGAGTTTTTTATTTCTTAAAAAAGTGCATTTCTTTTTGCCGGATATTCTGGCGGTTTGATATGTAAAGATGGAAAAATGGGTATAATCTAGGTGTTACCAAGGTATTTATATATTATTAAGCTAATCGAGGAGGAAACCAAATTATGGAAGAAATTTTAGAGATATTAGAGAAGAATAGTAAAGCGACAGATGAGCAGATAGCTGTTATGCTCAATAAAAGTGTTGAAGAAGTCAGGGCTGCAATCAAAAAATATGAAGAAGATAACGTTATACTGGGGTATACTTCAATGATCAACTGGGAAAAGACCACTAAGGAAAGTGTAATTGCATTGATAGAAGTGAAGGTTACTCCTCAGAGAGGCCAGGGATTTGACAAGGTTGCAGAGCGCATATATAAGTTTCCCGAGGTAAAAGCATGTTATCTTATGTCCGGTGGGTTTGATCTGACTGTAATTGTAGAAGGAAAGACAATGAAGGAAGTAGCTTTATTTGTAGCAGAAAAATTGTCTCCTTTAGATTCCGTATTAAGTACTGCTACCCACTTTGTATTGAAGAAATACAAGGATAAGGGCGTTATTTTTGATGAGGATCACAAGGATGACAGGGAGGCTGTTGTATTATGAATGTAAAGGATATGTTAATACCTACGGTTCGGGACTTGCCTCCTTCAGGTATCAGAAAATTTTTTGACCTGGTTAATGAAATGAAGGATGCCATATCTTTAAGTATAGGAGAGCCTGACTTTGTAACGCCATGGTGTGTCAGGGAGGCAGGAATATATTCACTTGAAAAGGGACATACCCACTATTCGCCTAATTCGGGATTTATGGAACTTCGTGAAGAAATATGCAATTACTTAAAGAGAAGATATGGTCTGGTTTACAGTCCCAAAGACCAGGTCATTGCCACTGTGGGTGGGAGTGAAGCTATTGATCTTGCATTAAGAGCACTTGTCGGACCGGGTGATGAAGTAATACTTCCTGAACCTAGTTTTGTTGCTTATAAAGCTTGCATTGTTCTGACAGGGGCAACACCTGTCCTGATAAATTTACGTGCAGAAGATCAGTTCAGGCTGACACCTGAACTTCTTGAAAAGGCTATAACTCCGAAAACCAAAGTCCTTATTCTGCCATTTCCCAATAATCCAACCGGTGCTGTAATGACAAAGGAAGAACTTGATAAGGTTGTTGAAATATTGAAAGATAAAAATATTATTGTGCTTTCAGATGAAATTTACTCTGAACTTACTTATGAATGTGAACACGTTTCTATAGCAAGTTATCCTGAAATGACGGAGAAAACCATCTATATCAGCGGATTTTCAAAAGCATATGCAATGACAGGTTGGAGACTTGGGTACGCCTGTGGACATCCTGATCTAATTGGTGCTATGTATAAGATACACCAATATGCAATTATGTGTTCTCCCACAACCGCACAATATGCAGCTATAGAAGCTCTTCGAAAGGGAGACGAAGATGTTCAGTCCATGAGGCGTGAGTATAACAGAAGAAGGCGGGTTATGCTAGATGGTTTTAGAAAGGCAGGTCTTGACTGCTTCGAACCTTTTGGGGCGTTCTATATGTTTCCTTGTATAAAGTCTACAGGAATGAGTTCAACCGAATTCTGTGAGACTTTGCTGATGGAAGAAAAAGTTGCAGTTGTACCTGGCTCCGCATTTGGAGATAGTGGAGAAGGGTTTGTAAGGGTTTGTTACTCAAATTCCATGGAAAATATAATTGAGGCTTTAAAGAGAATAAATCGCTTTGTTGAAAAAAATAAATAGGGAATATGATAATATGTATAAAATGATAGCAATAGATCTCGACGGAACTCTGCTTGATTCAAATAAGGAAATTTCCTGTGAAAACAGGCAATATATAAAATTGGCGCTTGAAAAGGGTATTAAGGTATTGATTTGTTCAGGCAGAATTTATCCGGGAGCTAAAATATATGCGGATCAATTGTCAATAGACGAGCCGTTGGTAGTGTGCAATGGTGCTGTTATTAAGGACCTAAAAACAGGTGAGGTGTTATATTCAAACCTGCTTTCAAAGGATGACTGCTATGCTGTTATTGAAATACTGCGTAATGAAAATATCTATTTTCACACCTATATTGATGATGTTATGTATGCAGAAAAGCTTGACTATTCAGCGCTCCATTATATGATAAAGAGTAAGGATTTAGGCAGTGATTTCCGTATTGATGTAAAAGTAGTCGGGTCGGTTTGTGAAATAATCGGCAGCAGCAAAGTGAATCCTGCTAAAATTGTAGTTATGTCATCGGATTTGGAAGCTTTAGCGAGGGCAAGATGTCTTGTAGAGAGTATAAAGACAATTGAGGTAGTGAAATCCAGCCATGATAATTTTGAGGTTCTGAACTATGGAGTAAGCAAAGGTAAGGCTTTGGAAATTATTTCCCAAGGATTATCGTTAAAAAGAGAGGAAATAATGGCAATCGGTGATAATGAAAATGATTATTCAATGCTTGAATATGCAGGCTTTAGCGTTGCAATGGGAAATGCTGAGGAAAGTATCAAAGATATCTGTGATTTTGTGACGCTATCAAACAATGAAAATGGTGTTGCCCAGGTCATAAAAAAATTCGTACTATAGTAAATAGTACGAATTTCAAGTGTGTATATATAAAATTGTGCAGGATTAACAAAAATTGTAGCGCTACAGTTTACTTAATAACTTATTTAACCTAACAAATATAACTACTTCTCCTTGTGTCAAGCTGAAGCTTCATATACAGAACAATCAAAGTATCAAGTTCCTGACTGGTTGCAAGTATTTCACAATCATCGCCATGATCCATAATATTGTGAAGCTTTTCTCTTAAATTTTCTATTTTACTCAATGCATCGACCTCCACAAAAAACAAATTATATATTAAACATGGCCATGTTTTATTACATATTTAAAACAAAAACTTGTATAACAACAATTCACTGTGATAAAATAAATCTGCAATACATTTCCTTTAGCTTTCATACATATTTTATAGCAACACTTTGTTGCTGTCAATAAAAAATACAAAAAAATGTAATCGAATTGTTGCATTAATATAAATATGTAGATAAAATATACTAAAATGGATTCTTGGGGTGGAAAAAATGTCTTTTGCGTCGATGCTTAAACAACTTAGAGAACAAAGTCGATTATCTCAAAAGGATATTGCAGACTATCTAGGCATTACGCGTCAGGCGGTTGCTTCTTATGAACTTGCCAAAAGAGAACCGGATTATGAAATACTAAAAAAACTTGCGGATTATTTCGGTGTTTCTATCGATTACATTCTAGGTAGGGCAAACTGTAGAGATTTGAATGCTCTTACCGTTGGAAGTAATATTGATCTTATAAAAGGGAATTTTACATATAAGGAATTGTCGCAGGATATAAGTGCAAGAGTTGGGGCATTGATTTTTCCTGATATGCTGGAGTTATATGCAAAGGGCGAAAGGATGCCTTTTGTTGGTACAATTAAAATTCTTGCGAAATATGCAAAAGTAAGAGATTCCTTTTTTTATCACTTTAATACTCCGGAGAGTTATGAAAAAGAGAAAGAACTCTACCTTTTGGAAGTGAGTCAACAAAAGCAAACGGAGAAAGTTGAAGAAAGCTCTACTACATTGGACATTTTCGGTGATGATTTAAAGAACTGGATTTTAAGAGAAAGCAGCATATCCTACATAAAACTCGCTAAAGAGATTCAAGAGGCCGGACTACCTGTTGAAGTGCTGAAGCCCCTGTTAGAGAGTATTAAGAGCAATAAGGCTTCAAGCTAAGGAAGCAATGGAGTAATGTGGGATTTGTTTTTATTATGTGGACAATAAATAGTTAATGTTGTAAAATTGAAATGATTTAAAGGGTTAAACTATAAAATTTAACAGGGAGTTGATAAAGTTGTTGGAACTCGAACAGTTGAGGCTGGAAATCGATGGATTTGAGAAAACTTTAAAAGAAATGGGGGCTTCTCTTTGACATCGCAAGATTAGGTAATGATATCGAAGAGTTGGAACAGAAAGCGTCCGAACCGGATTTTTGGAATGATATTGAGAATTCGCAAAAGGTATTACAGAAAATTAAAACATTAAAAGAAAAACTGGAAAAATATAATAGACTTACTCAGGAATGGGAAGATGCGAAAACTTTATGCGAGCTCGGACTTGAAGAGAATGATGAAAGTGTGTTCCTGGAAGTTGAGGACAGCTTCAAAAAATTTAAAAAAGATTTTGAAGCATTGAGACTGGAAACTTTGTTGACGGGTCCTTATGATAAGAATAATGCCATATTGACACTTCATGCGGGGGCGGGAGGAACTGAAGCCCAGGATTGGGTTCAGATGCTTCTGAGAATGTTTACCCGTTGGGGAGAGAGTAAAGGTTTTAATGTTAAGATTCTTGATTATCTTGACGGAGAGGAAGCCGGAATTAAGAGCGTCACTATCAATGTTATTGGAGAGAATGCATACGGTTATTTGAAGTCTGAAAAGGGTGTACACAGACTTGTAAGAATTTCACCGTTTGATGCTTCGGGAAGGAGACATACATCTTTTGCTTCCTGTGATGTTATGCCTGAGCTTAGCGATGATGTTGAAGTCAATATAAATCCGGATGATTTAAGAATAGACACCTACCGTGCAAGTGGTGCGGGAGGTCAGCATATTAATAAAACAGAATCGGCAATAAGGATAACTCATATTCCTACAGGAATAGTTGTGGCATGTCAAACAGAACGGTCACAATTCCAAAACAAAGATACGGCTATGAGAATGCTCAAATCAAAGCTTGTAGAGCTTAAGGAACGTGAGCAGAAAGAAAAGATAGAGGATTTGAAGGGAGTACAGTTGGATATAGCATGGGGAAGCCAGATAAGGTCATATGTATTCTGTCCATATACTCTCGTTAAAGATCATAGAACCAATTATGAGCAAATAAACGTGGACAATGTAATGGATGGAGATTTAGATGGTTTTATAAACTCATATCTTGTCTATTGTAACTCAGAATCATGATCATAAGCGGAAGCTATCTGTTATGCAGAAAGCTTCCGTTTCTATATGCAATTCTTCTTAAAAAGTTTGCTTTAGCAGACTTTTGAGAAGATATTGTTTTGCTGATTGCTTACTTTAGTAGTGATTTTGAAAAATATAAGTCTGTAGTAGAAAAAAGTAAATCAGGGTTTTTTATATTAAAGTAAGCATGAATTACCTGAGTTGAAGTACCATTTGGTTCAGAACCGATTGATACAGTGAAGCAGAAATTATCGAACTTATCAGTTTGGTAGTCCAAAACGTTAATTGTTGGGTCTATTCCGAAATAATAGTCTTCAATTCTTCTTTTCAGGTCATTAGTTGAAATATATTTTAATATTGTGATAGTATCGGTTATCGGATCAACTTCCAGATAAAAATAACCGGATTGTCCGTCAAATTCTGCGTATACTGGGATTTGACGTTTATCATCAATGTGCTTGTTCCAATCTTCGATTGAAAAATTGTAGTTCTTTGGAAAATATACCTGTACATTGGTCAAAAGGTAATTTTCAAGAAAACTCTGACAGTTATTCTTTATGCTCTCTGCATTAAGCTTCCTTATAAAATTGACACTGTATTCCTTCTTTGCCGGTATTACTTCCAGATAATATTCTTTAATCTGAGACGGTGAAGTTTTGGTATCAGAGTATTTAACCGACACAATCATATTATCCCAATCAAATATTACATCGTGTATAGTCTTGTTTTGAAAAAGACTCCTTACTTTTTCTTGAGCAGACTTTTCTATATCAGGCTGCAAAACTCGGCTGGAAACTTGAATTGACCTGTAATTGTAGTCAAAAATCAGTTTGTATGCACCAGCTTTACTGCTGTTGTTTATATAAACGAGTACATCCTTTTCAGAGCTTAAGTTTTCTGCGTAGGTAACGGTAGTGGATTCTCCCAACGCCTTTTTGAAGAAATCTTCAATGAATACTATTTTATTGTTTCTCTTTTCACTGGAAATTTGGCTTTCCAGGTACTCTTTGTTATCGGACATATAGAAACTTTTACTCATGAATTCCAATATATAATTCAGTTCTTTATCAGCTAAAACGTTATCCTGAAACAGATATTCGCTGGCAGATATATACAGGGAGTTTATTCTGTTGTTTTTGATCAGGTCAATGGAATAGCATAGCTTATATCTGTCACCTTCATCAAGGTAGTTGACAAGCTTGTATATTATAGTTAAATTATTGTAGGTTTTAATGCTGCTTATTAGTACTTTGTATGTTTTGCCGCTATAAGGTGTTCTGTAGTTTTTGAAATATTTGGACAGTCTTTCGGTATCATAACCGGTTGTGTATCTTAGTAATTCTGTGGTAGTAAGTTTTGACGTATATTCAGACTCGTTTATAACTATATTGAGAGGTCCTGAATAATTTGGATTGGTGACCTCAAAACTGTCATAATTTATATCCTGCGAGTTGTCCTGAAGGCTCCAGTTATCCGGATAAAATATTGAGTATCCTAAACGCTCGTTTGAGAAATTGACAAATGAAATATTATTATTATTTTTATTTTGATTTTCTGGCTTCGTAAACTCAAAAGAAGATACTATTCTAAGAAACTCATAGGATATGTGTTCTGATGGCGGAGATATCATACTGTTAAGTTCTAACGTATATAGACGTACGCCATTGATTATTAGATAATTGGTTACATATTCCCTTGCGCCGTTATTATGGTTTTCTTTTTCATAATCAAGAACTATGAATTCCTTACCATTTATATTTTTGCTTTCTATGCTTATGATTTTTATTTTGTTGCCGTAATATGCCTTGAGCGTGTTGATTTTTTCCAGAATTCTATATGGACTTCCGGAAATGTGTTCTACTGAAATGGAAACATAGGTGTTATGGTCAATTTTAAAACTCCTATAGCTGTGGTCATCAATTAAGTTGTTGCTCAGATATGGCACGAAATTGGAGGGATATCTGATCCTGTAATAATTTGCTGTGTCTTCCAGATCAAAATAACTGATTTCAGATGCAGGTAATGAAGGATATATACCACTATTGGCAGCTTCAACTGAAGAATTGTCGAGGAGTACATGAGGCAAATTTTCCTGCAGTGGATGATTTGTGATAGAGAGCCCCTTTAACACTTGCAATATATTATTAATATTGTTGTCGTTGAGATATCCCTTTTGCATTGTAAATGCAATTGTGTATATTGATTTGTTTACATAAGATGGTACTGTTAGAATTATATTAATATCTTCCTGGGTTAATTGTCTTTTTGAACTTATTGTGTTAAACATAACAATGTTTGAATTCTGTCCAAACAATTCTTCGGTGCTTTCTTTTATAATTTTAATATTTGATTCACTAAGAGAGAGGTCCATGTTGCCGAAAAGAAATTCATTTTTGTAGGAATCCAATAGTGAACGGAAGTAACTGTGTTTATATTCTACCATCCTATCAAATATATAACTTTCAGGAGAAACATAATCGGATAAGAGGAACCTCATATTGTTAACAGCGGTCTTATTTAGGATATCACATACAATTGAGGCGGAAAAGGTATAATCTTCGTTTGTTAAATAAATTGAACTTGTATCAAAATTTTGGGATTCATCGAAGGTCAGATAAAGATTTTCAGGTATGGAAAGATTATAATTGCAATTGTTGTTAATGAATGTATTTATTTTACTATCATCCGGAAAGAAATAAAGATAATTTGCTTTCTTGTCATATTTTACAATAACACCATACTCCTCAGTTATAAAGGAAAAAGGAAAATACACTTTGTTGTTTATCAGTTCCGGTAAGTTGTGTGTTATAGAAGAAGGCTTCATTATGGTGTAGTCATAGCTTTTTATTTCATAATTCCTGACGGAGTTGTTAATTTGCAGAGATAGATTTGTATTGGAAGTATCAATTTTGCAGCGAGTACCAACCACTGCAGATAGTTCTTTAGCATTAACAAAATACTCGTCGCCAATAGAAATTATTTCTTGACTCAAGCCGAGAAATTTACCATTATAAAACAATTTTAGAGAATTCCCGGCATACGCATTTATAGCAGATACCGCAGCAAATAATGTAACAAGAATAAGAAAAACTATTTTTTTCATAGCAACACAACCTCAATATGTATAAATATTATTTGGAATAATCTGTAAATATCGGAGTAAGAAATCAATTTTATTGCTCTAAAATATGTATCAAGGGCACTAAAATTGCATTGTATATTAGTATAATATCAGAAGACAAGGTATTAGACAATGAGTGTAAACTGATTGTAAAATAAGTGAAATATGCTCTTAAAATAACTAGTGCGTTTATACCACAAATTTCTATTAAATCATGGGTGCATATTTTTCTTCACATTTATTACATGCACCCATAAATCATGGCGTTAAAAATACATACCATGTACAACTCTTCTCAAAAAGTTTGTGTGAATGCTATATATACATTTATGTTTGTGGTATTATTAAGGGAAAAGGAAGAGTTGAGAATTAAATGAAATTATCATTCTTAATAGTAATTGGCCTGGGTTTGTGGAGGAATTCGGAATGAATATTGGGATAATTGGTGCAGGAAAGCTGGGAAATGCTTTAGCTGTTGCTATGAATAAATTGGAGTTTAGTATTTCCGGTATATACAGCAGAAGTGAAGAATCATGCCAATCGCTTTGCAGAAAGCTTAATTTAGAGATGGACAACTGTCTGGATGCCGTTATTATAAATTCAGAAGTTATTTTTTTATGTGTTCCGGATAATGATATAGAAAATATGGCTTCTCATATTGCGTCAAGTTTTAAATCAGAATCGGTTAGTGGAAAAGTTTTTTTCCATTTGAGTGGTGCACTGTCCTCTGAGGTTTTACAGCCATTAGTTGATATGGGTGCATACACCGGTTCTTTTCACCCGATACAGACCTTTGCAGACAGAGAAAACAGCTGGCAAAAGTTATTCGGCTGCTTTTTTGGGTTTGAGGGTTGTGATAAAGCACGCAAATGTGCCTCAAAGATAGCTGACAAATTAAATGCAAAAATGATTTTCATAAGGAAAGAACAGAAAACCTTGTACCATGCTGCAGCGTGTATGATATCAAACTATACAGTCACTCTCTTCTATATTATGCATGAGATGCTTTTAAAGTCAGGCATGGATGAAGAGGCGGCAATTAATGCTTTTATGCCCCTTTTAAAAAATACAGTGGATAATATTGAGAAGCTTGGATATATTAATGCTCTTACAGGGCCAATATCAAGAGGTGACCATAAAGTTGTAGGACAGCATCTCAAGGCTATATCCTGTGAAATTCCGGAGTTTGAAGCTATATACAGGCTCTTGGGAAGAGAAACTATAGACCTTGCTGTCAAAAAGGGTAATCTTAAGGATGATGATGTGCTGAGCTTAAAGGGGATACTTGGAGAAACATGAGATATTATCTTGAAGTTGAGATTTGACTAAAATATAAGTTTCTACTCTGGATAACGAAAAAACTTGATTTAAAAATGTTTCAAAATATGAGAATAGGAAGTTATTTTTTCGTTATCCCTAAGTAGTGAAAGTTAGTATTTAGAGCAGGAACTTAAATTTAAACTATAATTACTTTAATATGACTTGTAGCGAAAGCGAGGAAAGAAGTATGGATTCGGAAGCATTGAGAAAAATGCTGGAAGAAGTAAAAAATGGACAATTAAGTGTGGATGAAGCTCTGGCTGATTTGAAAAAACTGCCTTTTGAAGACTTGGGCTTTGCAAAGGTTGATCATCACAGAAACATACGGAATGGTTATCCGGAAGTTATATATTGTCAGGGGAAGACCCTTGAGCAGATCGGAGCTATTATAGAAAGACTGATTAAGAGTAATAATAATATTATGGCTACAAGAGCATCACGGGAAGTTTTTGATAAAATCAGGGAGATAACAGATGATGCTGTTTATTATGAGAGTGCAAGAATAGTTGTTGTTAAGAAGAGAGAGATTCCGAGAACAGAAAAAATGATTGCTGTTGTTACAGCGGGTACTTCTGATATCCCTGTTGCGGAAGAAGCTGCCGTCACATGCGAAACAATGGGACAGAGGGTTGAAAGAGTGTATGATGTGGGAGTTGCCGGGATACATAGATTATTTGCCAGAAAAGACATTATTATAAAAGCTAACGTTATAGTGGTGGTTGCAGGAATGGAAGGTGCTCTTGCAAGTGTTGTTAGCGGTTTGGTTGACAAGCCTGTAATAGCAGTTCCAACCAGTGTCGGATATGGAGCAAATTTTGGAGGTTTGTCCGCACTTCTCACTATGCTTAACAGCTGTGCAACTGGAATCGGTGTGGTAAATATTGATAATGGGTTTGGGGCTGGTTTTTTAGCAGCAATGATAAATAAGTTGTAGAAGGGATTGGACTTTTGGAATGAGAGTGTTATATTTTGACTGTTTTTCCGGTATAAGTGGCGATATGGTGCTTGGAGCACTTATCGATCTTGGGATTGATGAACAGGAATTTAAAAGAGAGTTAGCCAAGCTAAACCTATCAGGATATGACCTTGTTATAAAAAAGAAGGTTAAAAACTCAATTGCAGTAACTGATGTTGAGGTTATTTTGAAGGAAAATGAAGATGACCGGCATGAACATTGCCAATATGAGGAGCATCATGAACCTCATAGACATAATCATAAACATGATCATAAGCATGATCATGTCCATGGCCATGACCATAGCCACACCCACGCTCATAGCCGCGATCACGACCATAACGCAAGAAATCTTAAGGACATTGAAATGCTGATTGATGCAAGTGATTTAAAAAGCAATGTGAAGGAATTCAGTAAAAAAGTGTTCACAGAAATTGCAATGGCAGAAGCAAAAGTACATAACAAAAGTATTGATGAGGTACATTTCCATGAGGTGGGAGCGATTGATTCAATCGTAGATATAGTAGGAGCGGCTATATGCCTTGATATGCTTGAGATAGATAGAGTTTACTCGTCACCTCTCCATGACGGGACAGGCTTTATAGAATGCAAACACGGCAGGTTACCTGTTCCTGTGCCGGCTGTCCTTGAGATGCTATCCGGTGGCAACATTCCTTATATTACAGAGGATATAAATACGGAACTGATTACGCCTACCGGTATCGGAATCATAAAGTGTCTGGCCGACAGTTTCGGTAGCATACCTGCAATCAAGGTAAATAAGGTTGGCTATGGTTCGGGTAAGAGGGATACTGGCAGGTTGAATGCGTTAAGATGTATATTTGGGACTATGGCTGAAACAAATGATATAAAAGATGAGATTGTGGTTTTAGAGACCAATATTGATGATATGAGTGCTGAAATGCTCGGGTTTGTAATGGATAAACTTTTTGAACTGGGAGCATTGGACGTATTTTACACGCCGGTTTATATGAAGAAAAACCGTCCCGCAGTTTTACTTACCGTATTGTGCGAAAAGGATTCTGAACAGGTTATTGTGGATGCAATTCTGAAAGAGACCTCAACATTAGGTATAAGAAAAACTATTTCTCAGAGATACAAGATGGATAGAGAAATAGTTAAGGTAAATACGGAGTTTGGTGAGATAAGGGTGAAAGTTTCAAGTATCGGAGATTTCAGGAAGTTTGCACCGGAATATGAGGATTGCAGGAAAATAGCCATAAGCAGGGAAATACCTCTATGGAAGGTTTATAATGCTGTATATGAAAAAGGTGTTTTGAAGGATAAATAACTCAACTTTTCCAGAGCCTCAAAATACTATAAGTGGGAAAGTTGAGTACCTAAACAGTAGTGAAAGGAAATAAAATGCTATATAATAAGTTTTCGGATTTTTTAAAAAGCAGATATGGTACAAAAGTATACAAACTCCCTTTAAATCTGCCTGTCACATGTCCGAACAGGGACGGAAGAATAAGCACCAAAGGCTGCACGTTCTGTGGAGATGAGGGTGCGGGTTTTGAAAATTTACCCAGTTTTTTGAGTGTAAGTGAGCAGCTTGGTATGAATTCAAAATATATAGGTGAAAATTATAAATCTGAAAAGTTTATTGCATACTTTCAGAACTATTCAAATACCTACCTTCCGCTATGTGATTTTAAAAAGTACATATTGGAGGCATGCAGGGAGAATATTGTTGCCATATATATTTCAACCCGTCCGGATTGTGTACCCCACACATATCTTGAGTTTCTGAGGGAAATAAAACAGGAGAAGTCTATGGATATAGTCATTGAACTAGGCCTTCAGACCGTTAATTACCATACGTTGAAGAAACTGAACAGGGGGCATCTGCTGGCGGAATTTATTGATGCCGTATTGTCCATCAGAAATTACGGACTTGAATCCTGTGCCCATTATATTTTAGACCTACCCATGGATTTAATGGATGATGCCATTGAAGGAGCAAGAATCCTGTCGGCACTAAAAGTTAATCAGGTTAAGTGCCACTCTATGTATATTTTGAAGGACACTGAACTGGGTGATAAATATATTTCCGGAGAGATAACACCATTAGGTTGTGAGGAATATATCGAAAGGACAATAGCCTTTTTGGAATATCTGAATCCGTCAATAGTAGTTCAAAGACTTTTAGGTCGTGCCCCGGAAGAGCGTAGTCTGTTTTGCAACTGGGGTATGAGTTGGTGGAAATTACACGATATGATTGAAAAGAAAATGCTCGATGAAGGCAGATATCAGGGGAGATTATTTGATTATCTGAATGGAAGAGCTTGTGTTTTCCGACAATAGTATGGGTGTATATTTTTCTTCACATTTATTAAATGCACCCATACAATATTTGTTTTGCAATAGGCATTAAATTTAGTTATAATTAGAAATCATATTTATTGAAGGAGTTGTTAGCTTGAATAATGAGTTAGTTTTGGTTCTTGATTTTGGAGGACAGTATAATCAGCTTATAGCAAGAAGAGTTAGAGAGGCAAATGTGTATTGTGAAGTTATACCTTATAACGCTTCTATAGATAGAATAAAATCAATGAATCCGAAAGGGATAATTTTTACCGGAGGGCCTGCATCAGTTCTTGACCCTGATGCGCCAAAATGCGAGAAGGAGATATTTTCTTTAGGTATCCCGGTTCTGGGTATATGCTATGGAATGCAGCTTATGAGCTATGTGCTCGGTGGAGAGGTTAGAAAGGCTGATTCCCGCGAGTATGGCAAGATAGACATTAACTTTGATGTTTCGAGTACGCTGTTTAAGGGCATAGACAATGTGTCAACATGTTGGATGAGTCATACCTATTTTGTTGATAAAATGCCGGAAGGATTTATAAAGACAGCATATTCCCAAAACTGTCCGACCGGGGCAATGGAAAATGCACAGAAAAAACTGTACGGGGTTCAGTTCCATCCGGAAGTTCTTCATACACCAAGAGGAAGGGATATATTGAATAATTTCCTCTTTGACGTTTGCGGATGTTCCGGTGACTGGAAGATGTCCTCCTTTGTTGAACAGTCTATAAAAGCAATAAAAGAGAAGGTTGGAGATAAAAAGGTTTTGTGTGCACTGTCCGGAGGAGTAGATTCTTCTGTCGCAGCAGTTTTGATTCATAAAGCAATCGGTAAGCAGCTTACCTGTATTTTTGTAGACCATGGCCTCCTTCGCAAATTTGAAGGGGATCAGGTTGAGGAAGTATTCCGGAACCAGTATGATATAAATCTGGTAAGGGCTAATGTGGAAGACAGGTTTTTGGAAAAGCTGGCAGGGGTTACTGATCCTGAAACAAAGAGAAAGATTATCGGAGAAGAATTTATAAGAGTGTTTGAGGTGGAGGCAAAGAAAATAGGAACAGTTGATTTCCTTGTTCAGGGAACCATATATCCCGATGTAATTGAGAGTGGATTGGGAAATGCTGCTGTTATAAAGAGCCATCACAATGTAGGTGGATTACCTGAACACGTTGATTTCAAGGAGATAATTGAGCCTTTAAGAAATTTGTTCAAAGATGAAGTAAGAAAAGTGGGCAAAGAGCTTGGAATACCTGATGAAATAGTTATGAGACAGCCTTTCCCAGGCCCTGGTCTGGCTATAAGGATTATTGGCGACATAACCAAGGAAAAGCTTGAGATTTTAAGAGATTCCGACCATATTTTCAGGGAGGAAATTGCAAAGGCTGGCCTTGATAAAGAAATTAACCAGTACTTCACAGTTCTTACCGGAATGAGAAGTGTTGGGGTAATGGGTGACGAAAGAACCTATGATTATACACTTGCACTACGTGCTGTTACTACGACAGACTTCATGACAGCCGATTGGGCACGTATTCCTTATGATATTTTGGAGAAGATCTCAAATAGAATTGTTAATGAGGTTAAACACATAAACAGGATAGTGTATGATGTTACAAGTAAGCCGCCTGCAACTATTGAGTGGGAATAATTGAGTGAAAAACTACAACCCAGCATTTGTGAGGGTTGTAGTTTTTTTGATCTGATATTTCTTGTCCAGGATGAAAAATCATTTCCATTTTATTAATCACGACTTTCAACAGTCTGCCTCCAGTATTTCTAAAAAAGCTACGCAAACTATGTAAAAATATTAAATTTATATCATTGTTGTTGCATAAAAAATTTTGAAAAAACTCAACTGTAATATTTACCTGTAGAAAGTATGAAAGCTCCTTTGTTAATATCAAGTGGGTTCGCCCTGACAAGCAACCACATCATTTAACAAAGGAGCTAACGACATGGGTGATTGTACTACATTTTTGAAACTTTATTTTAATGGACTGTGTAGTGTTAAAAGCCGGTTTTGCATATTGTTGAATATACGGTTAGTAGTAGAAGCAAGACCAGCATCTGTGTAAACAATAAATTTTGAAAGTCCGAAATCAGAAATGATTTTTTGCTCCAAAGGCTTCAAAGTGGTTTGCTCATTACTATTTCCTTTGTTAATGCAGAATGCGAGAGGTAAGCCATCTCCATCCATAAAAAGCCCCATTTAGACAATTGGATTTGGTCTATGCTCTTTTGATACACCATACTGCTTAAGCCCAACTTCGTGCTCAATTTCAAAGAAGTAGTTTGTGCAGTCATGAAAACTTTTATTGTACCCGGCAAAAATAATTGTTGAATGTTTGGGAGATTAGTTATAAAATATTTGTGTAGCATGGTATTATGGTAGAAAAATACTGTTGATGAGTAAAAATTTTAATTAATATAAGCTTATTATGCTGATTGGCTTTGTTGTTTGGTAATATGGTTTCTCGTTTTCTGTCAATCAAGCTTATAAGATCCAATATTAATGGACTTTTCTTAACGATACCCTGCAAAGGGTATTTTTGTATTTTATGCAGTAAATTTGTATACTGTACTGTCCTATAATACCGGCCTGATAAATTTGTAAAAATAAAATTAGGGGTGATTAATGTATGTCTCAAGTAAAATTTTTTTTATGGTGGCAATGTACCTTTAGAAATGCACAAGGTGAGGATAGTACAGAAACTGGATCTTGTTCCCATTGAACGTAGGCTTGAAGCTATAAGCGAGGCTGGAAACAACACTTTTTTACTAAAAAACCGTGATGTTTTTATGGATATGCTTACTGATAGCGGGGTAAATGCTATGAGTGACAAGCAGCTTGCTGCTATGATGGAAGCAGACGATAGTTATGCCGGTTCTGCGACCTTTACAAAGTTGGAAAATAAAATTAAAGAAATTTTTGGGATGGAGTATTTTCTTCCGGCCCATCAGGGAAGAGCTTGTGAAAATATTATTTCGCAGGGATTTGTTAAACCGGGAGACATTATCCCTATGAATTATCACTTTACTACATCTAAAGCCCATATTACATTGAATGGCGGTACAGTTGAAGAAATAATCATTGATGAAGGGTTAAAAACAACAAGTAACTATCCATTTAAAGGAAATATGGATATTGCAAAGCTAAGAGGACTCATTTCTAAGCACGGTGCAGAGAAAATCGCTTATGTCCGTCTGGAAACAGGTACAAATCTGATTGGAGGTCAACCGCACTCACTTGAGAATATGCAGGAGATTCGAAAAGTTTGCGATGAGTTTGGTATCATGCTTGTCTTAGATGCAAGCCTTTTAGCAGATAACCTATATTTCATTAAAAGCCGCGAAGAAAAGTGCAAGGATATGAGTATTCGGGAGATTGCCCGTGCTATGGCAGATCTTTCTGATATTATTTACTTTTCAGCACGTAAGCTTGGATGTGCACGTGGAGGCGGTATTTGTACCAGAAGCAAAGATATATATATGAAACTCCGTGAGCTAATAACGCTTTACGAAGGTTTTCTCACGTATGGAGGAATGTCTGTGCGAGAGATAGAAGCAATTGCTGTAGGGCTAGAAGAGACAATGGATGAGAATATGATTAACCAGGGTCCGCAATTTATTGCTTACATGTGTGAAAAACTTCAGGAAAGTGGTATTCCTGTTATTACACCTCCGGGTGGTTTAGGATGTCATCTCAATGCTATGGAGTTTGTTGACCATATTCCTCAAAGTGAGTATCCCGCAGGTGCACTTGCTTCAGCATTATATATAGTAAGTGGTGTACGTGGTATGGAAAGAGGAACTATATCCGAACAAAGGGATGAAAACGGAAATGAGCATTTCTCCAATATGGAATTACTTCGTCTAGCAATGCCAAGACGTGTATTTACCCTTTCACAGGTAAATTATGCAGTAGATCGAATTAAGTGGCTTTATGAAAACCGTAAGTTAATTGGCGGAATAAAATTTGTAGAAGAGCCTAAGGTTTTGCGTTTCTTCTTCGGTAAATTAGCTGCAACTTCAGATTGGCAGAGTAAACTTGTTTCGAAGTTTAGGAAGGATTTTGGCGATAGTCTATAGTGTTTGATTATTATCTTTCGAACGAAGTGAAAGAGGAGAAATTGGAGGAGGACTGAAAAAGAATCAATTTCTTTAAAGTTGAATAGAGTTTATAGCTATAATGTTATCCAAAAACCTGCGACTTTGAAAATAATTTTTACGGTCGTGGGTTTTCTTGGGGTTTAGGATTAGTTGATTTGTAAGTTTTAAGGTTTTGTATTAAGATTATCAGCAGAATTTAATATAAGGTTTTTGCCAATACTTTTACTTAAGGGGAGGAAATCATGCTGGTTCAAGGAAGTATTGTAAATGCAATTGTCATAATATGCGGTTCTTTACTTGGAATGCTTATAAAAGGTAAATTACCCGAAAGATTTAAAGAAATTATCACACAGGCGTTAGGGCTATCTGTTATCATATTAGGATTATCGGGTTCGCTTTCTTCAATTTTTAGGGTGGCTTCCGATGGTACACTTGAAAGTAAAGACATAATGCTCATGATAATTTGTCTGGTTTTAGGCTCTATAATAGGGGAGGCTATAGATATTGAGCTAAAATTAAACAGGTTCGCTGACTTTATCCAAAAGAAGTTCTCTGGCTTGGGAGGTAATTTTTCCGAAGGTTTTGTAACTGCAACCTTGCTCTTTTGCGTAGGTGCACTGGCAATTGTAGGCTCCTTAGAGGAAGGACTTACCGGAAATGCCGATAAACTTTATGCTAAGTCAATGCTAGATGGTACAAGCTCTTTTATTTTTAGTACCACTATGGGCATAGGGGTTCTTTTCGCAGCAATACCTGTATTACTTTACCAGGGTTCAATAACTCTTCTTGCAGGATTTTTAAAGCCTCTGCTCACTCCTGATGTAATAAGTCAGATGTCCCTTGTTGGGAATATCCTTATTTTAGGGATTGGCTTAAATATTTTGAAAATTCGCAGTATAAAAGTAGCTAATATGCTTCCAGCGATATTTTTGCCAATTGTTTATTATTTAATCAGCATATTGTTCCATTTCTAAGTAGATATTAAACTTTGAAACTATAGATAACGCACACTAAAGTTATATTTAGTACTTAAACGTTATCTAAGTTAGATGAACAACTTCATTTGAAATTTTAATTCTAAAGTTGTTCATCTATACTCTCATCTTTGACAGTTGAGGAGAAAAAAAGCTTTAAACTTCTTGAATTTAGGCAGGTTCAAGCTTTTTGTGTTCTTTGAAAAATTGAGTACTTTTTTATTTTTTTGTATCTTTAAAAATTTTTTAATTTGTCTCATCTTAACCATTTGATAGTCTGTTCGGAAACCAAATATTTCATGTAAATCATCGGTGAAATCAGTTCTTGTGTATGTCGGAACATAACCTTCGCCTTTGATTTCAATTAATTTAAAAATTGACAAAAATAGGCATATATCAAGGCTCACGAGAATTTTTTATCTATTCAACTGTCAAAGACACGGATGAAAAATCATTTCCATTTTATTAATCACTTCTTTCAACAGCCTGCAAACAGTATATCTAAAAAGTTACGCCAACTATTTAAAAATATTAAATTATTATAAATTATGAGTAAAATAGATAGAAACTATTGACAAAAAATGATAAATTCAATTAATATATGAAATATATTACATATATTAATTTTTAACTAATTTATAATTTTTGTTTAAATTGTACAGAAAATTCAAAAACCACAATAAATAAAAATAGAGTTTATTTTGGATTGAGCACATTTATTTATTAATGATTATTTGGGAGTAGATGTTGTATTTATTTGGGGTATGTGTTGTATTTGATGGTTTGTTGACTTCTATATGTAGAATGGTTTGCCGATTTCTGGCATTTACCAATAATTCCTGAAAAAATAAAAGTGTTCTTGATAAGATATAACAATATGTGGTGTGTTAGTATTAGATACTATTTCAATTAAATAATCCAAATATTACTTCATATTTTTTGTGGTCTGATTGAGAAAGACAAGGTCTTAAACGAAATTATAACCCAAGTTATTTTTCGTTAGGCTATTTGTTAGGCTAATTGTGTTATGGGTTTAATTATTTATTAGCCAAACTACGGGGTAAAACTATTATTTTGAGGGGAGAGCATATTCATTGTTAAACAGTGGCTTATCTATTACAATCATTATCGTTTGCGTTGGACTCGCATTGGTGACCCTTTTTTACATGGGAGTTTCTGTCATTGAAACATTCAGAAAAGAAAGAGTGTTTAAGAGAAAAGGGGCTAAAGGGATTGCTACAATACTTGGAGCATTTGCTGTTATAGGAGGTTTCGAGTACTGCCTTTACAATGCGCCAACAGTTTTGACACAAGGCTTTTCATGGCCAATGTTGGAAGAGTTCGGACCTGGATATTTTATTCAGGCAATGCTTTGCATTGCTATTGTTGTACCGATTTTCGGGATTTATTTCGTTCAAACTTATTTTTGGGAGAAACCTGATGACAAGCCCTATTTTATGATTATTGTTTTTAGCATAGTAAGTGGTATAGGAAATTCCATGATTATTTTTATAATCAATGAAGCTTTAAACCGTACTTTTAACGGTGGAAGCCGTAGAGCAGCTTTTGAAAGCCGGCTTTATCTTTTCTTTATTCTGGGCATTGTTTTATTTTCCATATCTTCAATAGTTGCCAGAAAACGTCTGGTTGTTCTTACAAGTTATTTTGTCTATGATAAGCGTATCTTTATCATTAATAAGCTTATAAAAGTTAATTATGACAGGTATGAGCAGATAAAACAGGAAAATACGATGGCTGCTCTTAATAACGATACTGAGGTGATTAGCGGATTTGTAACCATACTGGTCAATGGTTTGACGGGAATCATAACAATGATAACCTGCTTTATCTACCTATGTACTATGACCTTGTATGGCACGCTTTTTACAATTATGATATTGGTTTTTGCAATTTTGGTTTTCTTAAGGGCAAGCAGTAAAGCTGAAGAAATGTTTGAAAAAAACAGGGATGCTCAAAATGTGTTTTTTAAGAACATTTATGGTTTGGTGTATGGCTTCAGAGAGCTCTTTATAAATAAGAAGAAGCGGGAAGAGTTTTGTGAGGATGTGTGTGATACATGTGCATTGAACAGGGATACAAGGATAAAGGGTGAGTTCAGCCTTATTAATGCAGCGGTTTTTGGGGAGGCGTTGTACATAGGTGTTATAGGGCTCATTGTATTTATTTTTCCAATGCTTTTTAACAACATTCAGGAAAATACCTTCAGAAATTATGTGACTGTATGTTTGTATTTAGGAGGATTGGTAAACTCTGAAGTGAGCTTGATTTCAGGGTTAATGCGTGTTTTGGTCAGTTGGAGGAGAATTAAGGAATATAATGATGCAATTTCAATGGAAGAAGACAGTGTGGCAAAGGTGGATTTATTGGAACAGGCCAAATCCAAAAATGAAGATCTCATTATCAGCTTTAAGAATGTTACCTTCAGCTATAAAAATGAAGATGGGGAGCAATTTACCGTTGGTCCGATAAATTATGACTTTAAATCAGGAGAAATTATCTTTATTTCAGGTGGTAACGGTAGCGGTAAATCCACACTGGCAAAAATGCTTACAGGTCTTTACAAGCCTGATAGCGGAGAAATAACTGTCAATGGTCGGAAGGTTGATTGTCAAACATTAGGAAGCTATTTTACAACAGTTTACAGTGATTTTTATCTCTTTGAAAAGCTATACGGTATTCCTCACAAGGAAAAACAGAAGGAAATTGAAAAGTACCTGAAGGTTCTCAAGATAGATAATAAGGTTCAGGTGAATGATGGAGTTTTTAGCACTGTCAAGTTGTCTACCGGGCAAAGGAAAAGGATGGCGCTTCTCGTAAGCTATTTGGAAGACCGTGAGGCATTCTTGTTTGATGAGTGGGCAGCGGATCAGGATCCTGAATTTAAGAGGTTTTTTTATAAGGAGATTCTGCCGGAACTTAAGGCAAAAGGAAAGACAATAATAGCAATAACTCACGATGACCGATACTTTGGCGAAGCCGACAAGCATATTAAGATGGAAATGGGCAAGATTGTAAGTTGACATCAAGTCGCATTTGATCATTAGAAGGGGATAAGAGCATGAGAAAAGAATTACTTGCTGTTTGTTTAATAATATTACTTATATTACAGGTGGGTTGTACTGAGAAGCTTGTTATAGTGGCAGGTGAAGCAAGTTATGCCGAGAAAGGTGTTATCATAAAGAACCAGGGTGAATACTTTGAAGTTGTTCTCGATTATACAAGTGGCTTGACACACCGTGAGATTGGAGCGGCACTTGCACGTGGCATTCTGGCTGTGATACCCGATTATGAAGCTTTGATTGATTTGTATATTGCAGAAAATCTTCCTAAGTACCAATATAAAGAAAGCTTCTTCAGGATTGAAGACATCAAACCGCAGATCAACCCTGACTATCTGGAGGAATTGGATGGCATGGCAGAGGTTTTTTCAGGAGGGACTGAAAACGGCTATAAGGATAAAATGTTATCTGATGAGGAAGTGTATTTATATAACATTCTTCCGGATGTTGCAAGAGGCTCGCAGTGCAGTTTTGTATCGGTATTTGGAGAACGATCGGCAACTAAAAAAAATATAACAGGAAGAAATTTGGACTGGTATGCTGGGGAATTAAATCAACTCCCTAGAATTCAGGCGATTACTACTTACAAGTATGAAGACAGAAGTATTTGTTCCATTGGGTATATGGGGTTTATGGGAATTCTTACAGGATTTAATGATAGAAAGGTTTATGCGGCTGTTCTTGACTCCTCAACAGGAGCCCCGTATGTTTCGCTGGGAAAACGCTCATATCCTTTGGACATTCGGTATGCACTGGAAAATGAAGAAACTCTCCAGGATGTTGCTGAATATCTGACAGATCCCTCAAAACTTTATGCTGTCAACCACCTGATAGCACTTGCCGATCCGGAGGAAAGCAAAATATTGGAGAACAACATAAGCGGAACAGGGGCTACGGGTAAAAGAGTCAAACGTGAATTGAGAAGTTCGGATTCAGAATTGAATAAAGGTATAACATGGGGAATTACTGACGCTGTTGCAGCTGTAAATTCTTTTATGCTTCGCGGCAACTATGATAATCATACGGCGGATAAGAACAATACAAAACGGTGGAAAAATATTAAGAAGGAACTGCTCAAATCAGGAACGACAGCAGATATGGATGATATAAAGAGGGTTATATCCTATGATAATGGTTCACCGGGAACCTTTGTAGACAGCGGAGACATATATACTCAAATGACCGTTCAAATGATAGTTTTTGAGCCGGATAGTCTAAGTCTGGAAGTATTCTTTCACCCGAGGGATACAAGAAATACCCCTGATGACCCGATTTTCAAGAAAATAGAGGTATTTAAGTAGTTTCTATTTATACTAAATTGACATATAAATAACATTTCTATGGCTTTGTTACACTGAATTTTAGAATGTGAATTATTTGAAGTAATGTAATATTTATCATAATAGTAAAAGGGGCAAACGAGTATGTCAACACAAGAAACGTTAAGCAATGTGGTAATTTCCAGAGCCAATGAAGATTCAAGAGGAATTACATTTATTTTAAGTGGTGAACATGAAGTATTTGTTTCGTATAAGGAAATGTATCTATACTCCTTGGAACTCTTATATTACATGCAGCAGGCAGGATTCAAAAAAGGCGATGAAGTCGTTTTTCAGTTGGAGGATAACCGGAAGTTTATGTTTTCCTTCTGGGCATGTGTTCTTGGTGGAATGATTCCTGTACCTGTCACACCCGGTACTAATGATGAGCATAAAATGAAGTTGTTTAAGATATGGAACATATTAAAAAAGCCAAAACTGATTGCAAGTGGAAAGTTGATAGAAAAGCTGGAGGAATTTGCATCAGAAAATGATCTCGGTAATGAAATCAAAAGTATAAGGGAAAATGTATATTGCTTTGAAGAGATCAATTTAACAGGTAAACAAGGTGTTGTTTCCGAGCCAAATCCGGAGGACACTGCTTTTATTCAGTTTTCTTCAGGTTCCACAGGAGACCCTAAGGGTGTTGTAATATCACATAAAAACGTTCTTACCAATATCACTGCAATGGCCGAACGTGCACAAACAAGCAGCGGGGATTCAACACTCAGCTGGATGCCTCTGACACATGATATGGGGTTGGTTGGAGTACATATTGTCAGTGTCTTTCTTGGAATAAACCAATATAACATGCAGACACAGTTGTTTATAAGGTATCCTGTTTTGTGGATTAAGAAAGCGAGCCAACACAAGGCAACAATGCTGTATTCTCCTAATTTCGGATACAAACATTTTCTTAAATTCTTTAATAAAGATGTTGCAAAAGATTGGGATTTGTCAAACGTAAGGCTCGTTACAAATGGAGCGGAACCTATCTCTATAGAACTTTGTGATGAGTTTATGAATACCCTTTCCGAGTACGGATTGAAAAGAAATACCATGTATACCGTTTACGGTATGGCAGAAGCTACCTTGGGAATATCCTTTCCAGACCCTGGTGAGGAGTTTCGTTCTGTGACCTTTGACAGGGAGACATTGGGTGTTGGAGACAAAGTCAGGATAATCCAAAAAGAAGATAAAAGGGGAGTAACCTTTGCAGATGAAGGTTATCCTATTTCCGATTGTTACCTTCGCATATGCGATGAGAATAACAATCCTTTAGAAGAGAATTATGTGGGGCATATTCAAATAAAGGGCGGAAACGTTACTTGCGGTTACTATAACAGGTTGGATTTGACGAAAGAGATTATTTCGCCGGACGGATGGCTTGATACTGGAGACCTTGGTCTTATGATAAATGGAAGACTGATTGTGGCAGGACGTTCAAAGGATATTATATTTTCAGGGGGGCAAAACTTTTATTCCCATGATATAGAGAGAGTAGCAGAATCTGTTGAGGGTGTTGAACTTGGTAAAATAGCAGCTGTGGGTGTTTTTAATGAGGCAAAACACTCGGATGAACTTGTTTTATTTGTATTGTTCAAACAGAAAACGGAACTATTTCTCCCCTTGGTTGAAAGATTAAAGAAAATAATCAGTCTGAGATTTGGTATAGAAGCTCAGGAAGTTATTCCGGTAAAACATATTCCAAAGACTACCAGTGGAAAATTTCAGAGATACAAGTTGCGTGAAGCTATGGAGGCAGGGGAATTTGATGCTGTAAAACAGGAAATTCATGAACTGATGGCACAGAAGTATAACAACAGGGTGATTGACTTGCCTCAGAATGATGTGGAAAATGAGCTTGTGAAAATCTGGTCAGAGGTCTTGAATATAGAATTTGTGGGCACGAGGGATGATTTCTTTGCAATAGGCGGAGATTCACTTAAGGCAGGTCAATTAATTTCGAGGGTCAGGGAAACCTTCGGTGTGGAGCTTTGCCATAGTGAGCTGTTTGAAAACAGTGATATTGTGGAGCTTGCAAAGCTGATTGAGAATTATAGTAAGAAGTTGCAGGCTGGTGATAAAGATATAGCAGGAATAAGTTCTGAGGGTGGTAAAATGCCACTTTCTTCAGGTCAGAACAGGCTATACTTTTTAGATAGATTGAATTCAGGAAGTTCCCAGTACAATCTAAATATGGTGCTTCGAATTCATGGTGAGGTTAAACGGGATGCACTACAAAAAAGCCTTTGTGAGGTGGTAAAACGTCATAAGGTTCTCTCGGTAACATTTGCAGAGGAGAATGGTCAACCTGTACAGTTATATAATGACTTAGATGTTAAAATACCATTTGTTGACTTAAGTGCAAAGCCTGACAGGGAAAATAGTATGTTGGAGTTGGCAACGGCTGAGGCAGCACGTCCTTTCGAGCTGGATAAAGGTCCATTGTTCAGGTCTACTCTTGTGGGTATGGGCGAAAGGGAATATGTTTTCATATTTGTTGTCCACCATATTGTGTTTGACGGCTGGTCGTTCGGAATACTTTTAAAGGAGCTTTCACACTACTATAATGTGTTCTCTGATGGAGAACATGTAAGTTTGGAAGATGCCGGAATTCAATATCCCGATGTCGCTGTATGGCAGATGAAAAGGATGGAGGAAGAAGGCATATCAAAGCAATTGGAATATTGGAAAGGGAAGTTGTCAGGAAAGCTGCCTGTAATGGAATTGCCAGCAGACAGGCAAAGACCACCTGTTCAGTCTTTTAAAGGTGCAAAGTTCAGATTTAATGTTCCGGAAGAAATGGTAAAAGAATTGCAGACTTTAGCACAGCAGAAAAAGGTTACGATGTATATGCTTTTGCTGGCAGCTTTCGACCTGCTGCTTTACAGGTACACAAATCAAGAGGATATAATTGTTGGTTCTCCTGTTGCCAATCGGACAAGATCTGAAATGGAAAATGTTATCGGATATTTTACAAATAATCTGGTCTTAAGGACAAATATTTCGGAAGGTTACAACTTTGATGAATTCCTTAAACAGGTTAAGCAGGTGACACTTGAGGCTTATAGAAATCAGGAAGTACCTTTTGAAAAGCTGGTTGAGGTACTTAAGGTAGAAAGGGATATGAGCAGAAATCCACTGTTCCAGGTTTTATTCAGCCTTCAGAATATGCCGTTGCCTCAAGTGAAATTTGGGGAAACAAGTATTTCACCTATAGATATAGACAGCAAAATTGCAAGGTTTGATTTGGCATTGGATATAAGAGAAGTGGCCGGAGAAATGGTTGCCGACTTTGAATATAATACAGATTTGTTTAATGAGGATACAATTGCACGAATGGCAGGACACTACAATAAGCTTCTGCAGGAGATTACGGCCGATTCTGAAAAGTCAGTGCAGTCCTATGATTTTCTTACACAGCATGAAAAAGAAGCATTTATGAAATCATGGGAGGAAACAGCTTTAGACTTGGGAGGAACCAGCTGTTGGGTAGAGCTTTTTGAGGAAATGGCGGAAAAATTCCCTTCTTCCGTGGCAGTGGCAGCAACGGACGGGAGCATTACTTATGAGGAGTTAAACAAACGGGCGAATAGATTGGCTCACTACCTTAAATCATCTGGGATGGGACCAGAGAAAATTGTTGGTGTCTTTATGAATAGAACAATAGATATGATGACGGCATTGATTGGAATTCATAAAGCCAGTGCTGCATATCTGCCTATGGACCCGTTATTCCCGAAGGATCGTCTTGCATATATGCTGGAGGATGCTGATGTTGACTTGATTCTAACGCAGGAGCCATTGATAGACATGCTTCCTGACAATGAATCACGTATTATCCCTATGGACAGTGAATGGGCGGAGATAGAAAAATTCGGAAGTGAAAACCCTGAAAAACATGAATCTGGAAACAATCTAGCCTATCTGATTTACACTTCAGGTTCTACCGGAAGGCCAAAGGGAGTGCAGATTGAACAGTATGCTTTGTTAAACCTGCTTAAGAGTATGGAAGAGAAGACAGGCGTAACCAATGGAGATTCATTACTTGCTGTAACTACATTGTCTTTTGACATTGCCGGACTTGAATTATTTATGCCTATGATTGCCGGAGCAAAAGTTGTAATTGCCGGAAGAGATGATGTGACCGACGGTAACCGTATGGCGGAAATGCTTGAGGAACACAACATAACTCTGATGCAGGCAACACCTGCAACATGGCGCCTATTAATCGAATCTGGGTGGAAGGGAGCAAAAAATCTCAAGATTCTATGCGGCGGTGAAGCCTTGCCAAAAGATCTGGCCGGACAGCTTCTTGAACGCTGCGGCTGTCTATTGAATGTGTATGGTCCAACTGAAACTACCATATGGTCTACTCTGGAACAGGTTGATTCTCCGGAAGATAATACCATTGGAAAGCCTATTGCCAATACCCGGGTTTATATTCTGGATAAGGCTATGAATCACTTACCCTTTGGCGTACCAGGGGAGCTATATATAGGCGGGGAAGGTTTGGCACGAGGATACATCAACCAGCCTGAGCTTTCAGCAGAGAAGTTTGTTGCTGATCCATTCATTCAGGGAAAGTGGAATTTGATTAAATTGCAAACAAAAGAAAAAGCTTCAGCGCGTATGTATCGTACCGGAGATATGGCAAGGCTTTTACCCGACGGACGTATCGAATTTTTAGGCCGTGCAGACCAACAGGTTAAGATACGTGGTTTCCGCATAGAACTCGGAGAAATTGAAACTCTCTTAAATCAGAATCCTTCGATAAAGGAAAGTGTTGTTGCAGTAAAAGAGTTGATTCCGGGGCAAAATGCTCTGGTTGCCTATATAATACCTGAAAAAGACAAGGATTCAAAGGAATTGGGAGCAGATGTACTGCGCAGATACTTAAAAGAGATGCTTCCGGATTATATGATTCCTTCAGCTTTTGTATGTATGGAGGCCTTTCCTATGACTCCAAACCGCAAAATTGACAGGAAAGCTCTTGCTGTTCCGCAAGGCTTTGTTCCTCAATTGGAAGGTGATTTTACGGCTCCGTCCGATGAAGTAGAGACGCGTCTTGTGGAGATTTGGCAGGAGGTTTTGAATTTAAACAGAGTAGGTGTAAAGGACAATTTCTTTGATTTGGGAGGACATTCTCTACTGCTTACAAAGGTCAGGAACAAAATCAAGGAAATCTTTAATAAAGAAGTGTCTACGATGGATCTATTTAAGTATACTACCATCGAAGCTCTTTCAAGACACATTAAAGGCGAAACAGAAGATAAAACAGTTCAACAGGAGAAAAGGATAAAGAGAGAATCGAAGGGTGAAATAGCTGTTATTGGAATGAGCGGAAGGTTCCCAGGTGCAAAAAATATCGAAGAATTTTGGAGTATCCTTCGTGAAGGTAAGGAAACAATTGGGCGTTTCAGTGACGAAGAGGTGCTGGCTCATGGAATCAGTGAAAGCAACTTGAAGAAGCCTGAGTATGTAAAGGCATGGGGTGTTTTGGAAGATGCGGACAAGTTCGATGCAGCGTTTTTCGGATACAACCCGGGTGAGGCAGAATTGCTCGATCCGCAGCAGAGGGTATTTCTTGAAGAGGCATGGAAGGCATTTGAGGATGCCGGGTATGATTCTGAAAAAAACAACGGCCTGGTTGGTGTGTTTGCAAGTTCAGGTATGAATACATATTCCCGCAATATTTTAGAAAGCAGGGAATCTAAAGGACTTGCCGGGGATTACCAGATTATGACCAGCAATGATAAAGACTTTTTGGCTACAAGGGTTGCATATAAGTTAAACCTTGAGGGACCTGGAATAACAGTACAGACAGCGTGCTCATCATCTCTTGTGGCAGTTCATCTTGCCTGCCGCAGCTTGAGGGATGGAGAATGTGATATGGCCCTCGCGGGTGGAGTAAGCATCCGTATGCCACAAAAAGCAGGATATCTCTATCAGGAAGGTATGATTCTCTCACCGGATGGCCATTGCAGGGCTTTTGATCAAAATTCCAAGGGAACCGTAGGGGGAAATGGTGCCGGAGTAGTAGTGCTGAAACGATTGGAAGATGCTATTGCTGATGGAGATAATATAATTGGCGTAATCAAAGGTTCGGCTATAAATAACGACGGTGCTTCAAAGATTGGGTATACAGCACCTCGTGTGGACGGGCAGATGAAGGTTATTGAAAAAGCGCAAGAAAGTGCAGGAGTATCTCCGGAAAGTATAACATACATAGAAGCACATGGAACAGGAACTCCTTTAGGAGATCCGATTGAAATAGAAGCATTAACCGGCGCGTTCAGGAAGAGAACTTCCCAAAAAGGATTTTGCGCTGTGGGTTCGGTTAAGACCAATATAGGACATCTGGATTCGGCTGCCGGTGTTACAGGGCTGATCAAAACATTACTGTCATTAAAACATAGAATGTTGCCGCCGAGTCTTAATTTTAAGAGCCCGAATCCGGGAATTGATTTTGAAAATAGTCCGTTTTTTGTAAATAACCAGTTGTGTGAATGGAAAAGAAATAGTGAACCTTTACGTGCAGGAGTGAGTTCTTTTGGAATTGGGGGCACAAATGTCCATGTTGTTGTAGAAGAGGCTCCTGAAGTAATGCAGGATAATTCCGATACAGGCCCTCAACTCCTGGTGTTTTCAGCAAAGACAAGAAGTGCATTAGAGAGCAGAATTGAAAATTTTAAAGACTTCCTTAATAAAAATTCGCAGATAAATATGGCGGATGCTGCATATACCCTGATGCTCGGACGAAGAGAAATGGAATACAGGTGTTTTGTTGTGGCAAGTTCTCGTGAGGATGCTGTTGAAAAGCTTGGCAATGTTCTTAAAGACCATCAGAAAGCAGTAAGCAACAGTAGTAATAAACAGAAGAATATAAAGGGTGCATTGAGCCAAAACAAGGGAACAAATTGCCTGGACGGACGTTCACTGGAGGAAATCGGGCAGAGCTGGCTGGCCGGTGATAGTATAGATTGGAAAAAGCTTTACGAAAGACAGAAAAGAAGAAGGATTTCTTTGCCTGTATATACCTTTGAAGGCAAGTCCTTTTGGATAGATGGAAATAAGAAAAAAGAAGCAGAGAAGCTTACGGAAAAAGCAGATGTAAAAAAGGAACTTTCAGAATGGTTTTATATGCCTGTTTGGAAGCAGTCATCTAAAGATTTTCACCTTAAACCTGTAACAAAACAAATTAGTGAAGAGAATGTTCTTGTATTCGCCGGAAAAGGTATGTTTACTTCCCGATTGGTGGAGAAACTGCGTGAGTTCAATAAGAATATCATTACGGTGTTCAAGGGAGATGAATACCGGGAATTAAAGGATGACATCTGTATTATTCGTGCTGATGTCAAGAACGATTATGAAGAGCTTCTAAAGACACTGTCCGGTATGGGAAAGAGACCTGCACGTATTGTGCATCTGCTGGGAATTGATGATCCTGGAAACGCGCAGCCAGATTCAGGGGAAGAGCTGTTCTACAGCTTGCTATATCTTGCTCAGGCTGTAGGAAGCGAGGGTGTGAATACACCTCTTACTGTAAAGGTGCTGCTAAACGGTTCACAAAAAGTGTTCAGCCCAAAGGAGTTAAATCCTCAAAAGGCACTTCATTCAGGTCCCTGTAAGGTAATTCCTGTGGAATATCCGTACATAAAAATGAACAGTGTTGATTTTATTCTGCCTGATCAAGACAGTGAAGAGGAACAGGACCTTATAGAGCAATTGGCTGTTGAAGTTTTTGCACGATGTGAAGATGAAATTGTGGCTTATCGTGGTACAACAAGATTTGAACAGGACTTTGACAAGATACAAATTTCGGAGGAGAGCGAAAGCAATGTGCCGCTAAAGGAGGAAGGAGTATATCTGGTCACCGGTGGCTTGGGCGGTATGGGATTGGTTATGGCAGAGTATTTAGCAAGGAAAGTAAGAGCTAAACTTGTGCTTGTAGGCCGTTCCCAATTCCCACAGGAAGAGGAATGGGATCGCTGGATTTCTGAAAATGGTTTGAAAGACAAAACATCGGAAGCTATTCAAAAACTAAAAAACATCAGAAGTATTGGAGCTCAGGTACTTACTTGCCAGGGTGATGTAACGGATATTGAACAGATGAATGCTGTTAGACAAAAGGCAGAATCTGCTTTTGGCAAAGTCAATGGAGTTATTCATGCTGCAGGTAATCCGGGTGGAGGTATGATTCAGCTTAAAAAGCGTGAGTTTGCTCAAAATGTAATTCTACCAAAGGTTGCCGGTACTGAAGCCTTGTATAAGGTTTTTGCAAACGGACAACTGGATTTCTTTATTTGCTGTTCATCTCTGAATGCAATTACAGGAGGATTCGGGCAGGTGGATTACAGTGCTGCAAATGCCTACCTTGATGCTTTTGCCCAGGCTCATTACACTCGCAGGGGAACCAGGATGCTTTCAATTAACTGGGATCGCTGGCCGGGTACAGGTATGGCAGCAGGAAACGGTATAAAGGCAGTTGATAGAAATAAAGTTTTACATCCTTTGCTTGGAAGAAAGATAGAGAGTGATTTACAAAAGTCTGTATTTTTAGCGGAATGGAACCCAAAAAAGGACTGGGTGCTATCGGAGCACCTTGTTATGGGTACTCCAACCATAGCAGGTACTACATACTTGGAAACTGTACGTGCTGCAATAGAGGAAGAAGAGGCTTTGAACAAAACAGAAATGGAATTTACTGAAGTAATCTTTTTGGCACCGATGACAGTAAAAGAAGATGAAAGCAGAACAGTGTGTACAGTATTGGAAAAAGCTGAAGAGGGCTTTACATTCCAGGTTGTTAGCAGGTGGCAGGATGGAGATGAGGCTGGTTGGCAACAACATGTAAAGGGTAGGGTAAAAGCACTCACAAATAAAGAGAACCCTGAAGTGTACCCGGTGAAAGAATTGATTGAAGCATGTAATGTACGGAAGTTAGAACCGGGAGCACAGGAAAATGACCCTGAAAAAGCATTTATCAGCTTCGGAAAGAGGTGGATATCTCTTAGGAACCTTTACCTGGGAGTACAGGAGGGTATCTCGGAAATTGAACTTGCGGAAGAGTTTGCATCCGATCTTATTGAGTACAAACTGCATCCCGCTCTTCTTGATGTGGCGACAGGTTCGGTACGTCTGGCAGCAGGTGGCAACTACCTTCCGTTTTCATACGGAAGCCTTAATGTGAATGGGCCATTGCGCAGAAAAATGTATGCACATATTCAGTTTAAGAACGGCTATGACGGACATGAAGAGATAATAACCAGCGACATTCATCTGATGGATGAACAGGGTCTGGCTTTGGTCGAAATAAAGGACTTCTCAATGCGCCTTACCGGAGAAGCGGCTGCAGCTGCAATTCGTTCAGGAACAAATTCTGCGAGAAGCAAGTCCGGGCAAAACTGGTTGGAGGAAATGTATAAAGTTGCAGGACGAAAGGAAACAAGCATATTCAACGAAGGTATTTCTCCTAAGGAGGGCCAGGAAGTATTGGAGCTAATACTTAAAGGATGTGTAAGACCGCAGGTGATTGTGTCGGTTAAGGAAATAAGGGAGGCTATCAGGCAGGCAAATTATATCAAGCAATCCGGAAATTTAGATAAAGCTTCAACTGCTTCCAATGTGAGACATCCACGTCCGGAATTGCAAAATGCCTATGTGGCACCTAAAAATGAAACAGAGAAAAAGCTGGTTGAAATATGGCAGGATACATTAATGATAGACGGTATAGGAATTCATGATGAGTTCTTTGAACTTGGAGGAGATTCCTTATTGCTGATACAATTCCATTCGAAGCTGAAAGAGGAGTTTAAAAGTGATATAGCGGTTGTAGATTTGTACAAGTACAATACGGTAAATTTACTGTCGAAGTACCTCACAGGAGGTAAGGAAGCAGAGAAAAAACCGGCATTTGACCAGGTAAACAGTCGCGTTAATAAGCAGCTTGAAATAATGAATAGAAGAAAACAAGAGATGTTGAAAAGGAGAGGGGTTAAGGTATGAGCAACATAAACGAAAACATAGAACTTGATGAAAACAATTCACTCGGAGCGATTGCCATAATTGGTATGACAGGAAAATTTCCGGGAGCAAGGAATATGGATGAATTTTGGAAAAATCTTTGCGAAGGGGTTGAATCGGTAAAGTTTTTTAACCGTGAAGAGTTGATTGAGATGGGTATTGATCCGCATCTTTTGGACAATCCAAGGTTTGTTGCGGCTGATGCTGTATTGGACGATATGGATAAATTTGATGCTTCGTTCTTCGATTATTCTGCCAGAGAAGCGGAAATTATGGATCCGCAGCACAGAATGTTCTTGGAGAGCGCATGGGAGGTACTGGAAAGTGCAGGATACAGCTCAGAGTTATATAAAGGAAGAGTTTCGGTGTATGCAGGAGCAAATTTAAGCAGCTATATGCTCAGAAACATATATTCAAACCCGGGATTGGTTGAAAACTTGGGATCATTTAAGATCATGATTGCAAATTCACAGGACTTTCTGGCTACGCGTGTGTCCTATAAATTAAATTTGACAGGTCCAAGTGTTAATGTAAATACCTTGTGCTCATCTTCCATAGTTGCACTGCATATGGGCTGCCAGAATTTGCTCAACTACAGCTGTGATATAGCTCTGGCCGGTGGCGTTTCATTCCAGATATCCAGAAATGAGGCCTTCTTTTACCAGGAAGGCGGCATAGGTTCCGGGGATGGACACTGTCGTGCTTATGACGCAGGAGCGAATGGTACGGTTAGCGGAAGCGGATTGGCTGTAGTAGCTCTAAAAAGGCTGGAAGATGCAATAGCGGACGGAGACCACATACATGCAGTAATCAGGGGAATAGGTATTAATAATGACGGTTCGGATAAGAACAGCTATACGGCTCCGAACGTAGACGGACAGGCGGATTGTATTGCCGAAGCTATCGCAATTTCAGGTGTAAACCCTGAGACTATTACATATATTGATGGTCACGGTACCGGTACCAATTTGGGAGACCCAATAGAGATTTCTGCTTTGACCAGGGCTTTCCGCGCATATACAGATAAAAAGCAGTTTTGTGCCATAGGTTCTGTGAAAACCAATATAGGACACCTGGTAACTGCACGGCTAACGCATGTATGTAATTATATGGAATGCAAGTTCGTAAAACAGTTAAAAAGCTTAAAATAAAAGCGTTTTAACTGTTTTTTTATTTTTAAATATATGTTATAATTTATATAAATAATATA